>MDTG01276658.1_pt1 | contig 26992 bp, 26 predicted proteins | sample 811421 | NCBI WGS metagenome assembly MDTG01 (sample SAMN05326645, study PRJNA326480) | marine metagenome | isolation source: seawater | place: Pacific Ocean: South East | collected 2011
ATTTCTCTTTTTTACATTGTGTTTCCAATTATCCAAATAAAGAGGAAACTTCATATTTGTCTTGTATAAATTATCTAAGAGAAAAATATAATTGCCCTATTGGGATTTCTGATCATACAAATGATATAACTACCTCTATATATGGGTATCTAATGGGGGCAAAAATTATTGAAAAACATTTTGTAACTAACACAAAATTTAAGTGTGTTGATTTACCTGTATCAATTACCGAAAAACAAATGAGTGTTTTAGTAAAAAAAATAAAACACTTAAAAAAAGTAATTGGAAAACCAAAATTTGGAAATAGACAAGAAGAAAAAAATTCATATATCTTTAAAAGAAAAAAAAAATAAAGTGGAAGCAAAAAAAATTTGGAGAAAAGCATTAAAAGTAATACCTGGGGGTAATGGTCTTATTTCTAAAAGACCTGAAAGATTTTTACCAGGATTGTGGCCCACATATTATAAATCATCTAATGGAATAACAATCAAAGATATAGAGGGAAAAAATTTTAAAGATTTTGCACAAATGGGTTTTGGTACATCAACACTAGGATATAAAAATAAATTCGTAGATAACAAGGTAAAAAAAGCAATAGATACTGGTATAACCAGCACTTTAAATTGTACAGAAGAATATTTATTTGCAAAAAAAATTCTAGAGGTTGACAAATTTGCTCAGCAAGTAAAATTTGCTAAAGGTGGTGGTGAAGCCATGGCAATCGCAATAAGACTTGCAAGAGCATATTCAAATAAAGACGAAATTGCTTTTAGTGGTTATCATGGTTGGCATGACTGGTATTTAGCAACAAATTTACAAAGTACAAAAAACTTGAACAAACATTTACTCAAAGGGTTAGAGGCGAAAGGAGTTCCTTCTAGTTTAAAACAGAGTATACATCCTTTCACATATGGAAATATTGAGGAGTTAAAAAAAATTATAAAAAAAAGAAAAATTGGAACAATAGTATTGGAGGGTGCAAGATACGATTTTCCTGACAGACGTTTCGTAAAAGAAATTAACTCAATTTGCAGAAAAGAAAAAATAATATTAATAGTTGATGAAATTACCTCTGGTTGGCGACAAAATATTGGGGGCACTTATAAAACAACTGGTTTTAAACCAGATATTGTAGTCTATGGCAAAGGAATAGCTAATGGTTACCCAATATCAGTAATTGTTGGGAAAAAAAATATTATGAAAGAGTCTAATAATACTTTTATAAGTAGTTCAGTTTGGACCGAAAAAATTGGTTTTGTTGCAGGGATAGCGTCAATAGATTTTTTTAAACAAAAAAAAGTTGATAAGCATATTTTAAAAATTGGAAATTTAATCAAAAAAAATTGGATAAGATTAGCAAAAAAAAATGATTTAAATATTAAAACAAACAATTTTGTAAGTTTGTGCTCATTTTTTTTTCAATATGGAAAATTGAACGACAAATTATATACTTTTTTTTCTCAAGAAATGCTGAAATACAATTACATTGCTAATAATAGTGTTTATGTTTCATATGCTCACAAAGAAAAAGATGTAAAAAAATATTTATATTTTTGTGAAAAAGTTTTCAAAAGAATTAGCAAAGCAATCAAAGATAAAAAAATCGGTTTGAGGGGAAAAGCGAGAACAATGTCTTTTAAAAGATTGAATTAAATTAAATTTAATGAAATTTTGTATAGTTCTACAAGCTAGATTAGGATCAAAAAGATTTCCATCAAAAATACTAAAAAAAATTTATAAGAATCACTCTTCACTAAGTTTTTTAGTAAATAATATAAAAAGATCTAAAAATAATCTAGTTGTTGCAACTACTGATAAAATTAAAGATAACAAAATAGTAAGCTGGTGTAGAAAAAAAAAAATTAGATATTTTAGAGGATCAGAAAATAATGTTTTTGAAAGATATAAAAAAACTGCTAAAAAATTTAAAATTGAAAACATAATTAGACTTACTAGTGATTGTCCTCTGATAGATTTTCAATTATTAGAAAAAATGAAAAAAACTTATATAGAAAAAAATTTAGATTATATATCTAATACACTGCCAATTAAAAAAAGTAAATTCCCTAATGGTAGCGATATAGAGATTTTCAAATCTACACTTTTCGAAAAATATAAAAAAATATCTAAAAAAGATAAAGAGCACGTTACAAACTTGTTCTGGAAAGACAGTAAAATTAAAATTAAAAATTTTACTTCTAAAAAAGATTTTTCAAATTTAAGGTATACATTGGACTACAAAGAAGATTTAATTGTAATTAAAAAAATAATTTCTTTTTTAAAAATTAATAAAAAAAAACTTACATATAAAAATATAAGCAATTTTTTAATTAAAAATCCTGATGTAGTCAAACTAAATCAATTATCTAATAATATATTTCAAGGAAATAAATTAAAATGATTTCTAATTATATTCTTTTTTCAATATGTATAATTTTAACTTTTGTTTTTTATTTGAATCTCAATAAAATTTCTAATCTTTTAAACATTTATGATCTACCAGATAATAAAAGAAAGCTTCATACAAAAAAAACACCTATAATTGGTGGAGTTTTAAATTTATTACCAATTGTAATTTTAACAATTTTTTATAACGAATATTATTTTTTAATATTTTTAATTACATTCACATCAATTGGAATACTTGATGATAAATTTTCAATTTCTCCTAATTCAAGATTAATTTACTTATCATTATCAGTATTATTTTTTTGTATTTTGGATTCAAAAATAATTATTAATGAAATAATCTTGGTATCAATTGGCAAAAGTATCGAATTCACTACATTCAGTATTCCATTAACTATCTTATGTATATTGCTTCTTACAAATGCGTTAAACATGATTGATGGAATAAATGGCCTATGTTCATCTTACAAAATATCATCACTCATAATCATACTTTTCTATCTAATAATATCTGAGAAAAATGGAAATATTATAGATAAAAATTTAGAAAGTGTTTTATTCCTTAAAAACTTAATTATAATGTACATTTGCTTATTATTAATATTTTTATTTTTCAATATTCGAAATAAAATTTTTTTAGGTGATGCGGGAGTTTACCTGTCCTCATCTATATTTGGTTATCTTCTTATTAAAATTAATAAATTAACATCAATATTTACACCAGAGCTAATTTTTTTAATTTTGTTTATACCCGGCTTAGATATGTTAAGAGTTTTTATTGTAAGAATTTATAATAAAAAAAATCCATTCAAAGGAGATAGAGAGCACCTTCATCATTTTCTGATTAGTAAATTCAATATTTACCAGATTATATTAATTTATTTAAGTTTACAAATAATTAGTGTTTTTATTTTTGACATTTACCAAAATTTTTTTGTAATTTTATTAATTTGTTCATCTATATATTTCTATCTAATGATGAAATATAAAAAGAAAAATGTTACTAAATAAATGGACTTTTATAATACCTGCTGCAGGCAAAAGTAAAAGATTTAGTTATCATAAAAAAAAAATTTTTTATAAAATTAATAATTTTTCTATTATTGAGATTATTGTTAATAAAGTAAATCCTTTATCAAAAAAAATTGTTATTATTACAAGTAAAACAGATCTTAAAGCTCTTAAAAAAATTTTCAAAAATAATAAAAAAATTAAATTTGTTATTCAAAATAAAATAAACGGTATGGCTACAGCTATTCTCAAAGGGTTAGCGGTATCATTCACTAGGTACACTGCAATCCTCTGGGCTGATCAAATAGGTATAACAAAAGCAACTATGGCTAAAACAATAAAAAAACACACAGTGATGAAAAATTTAATTTCTATGCCAATTGTAAAAGTGAAACAACCTTATACATTAATTAAATTTAAAAAAAAAAACTTAATTAAAAAAATTATCCAATCTAGGGAAGAGCCTATAAACGAAAAAATTGGTTTTAAGGATTGTGGTTTTTTTTGTGTAAATACTTTTAAAATGCAAAAAATACTCAAAAAATTAGTTACTCAAAAAAAAATTTTAACCAAAAAAACAAATGAGTATGATTTTTTAATGGGATTTCAATTCATATCAATTAAAGAAAAAATATATGCCATAAAAAGTAAAAATGCTAAAGATGGACTTGGTATAAACTCTATAAGTGATTTAAAGAATTTTAAATAATGTCTAAAATCTCAATAATTATACCGATATACAATGAAGAAAAGTTTATAGATAAACTATTGTTAAGTATAAAAAAAATTAAATTAATAAAACATTTTAAAAAAGAAATCATTTGTATCAATGATGGTTCTACTGACAATTCTTTGAAAATTTTGAAGAAACATAAAGATATAAAAATTATAAATCAGAATAATTTTGGAAAAGGGCATGCAGTCCAACAAGGAATTAAAAAAGCAAAAGGAAAATATATAATTATACAGGATTCTGATTTAGAATATGATCCAAGGGATATAAATAAATTACTTAAAGATATAATTTCTAGGAAAAATTCTGCTGTTTATGGCTCTAGATATCTTAATTATAATGTTCTAAGTAGAATATTATCAAAAAATCAAAGTATAATGGCATTTATTTTTAATTATATTTTATCTTTAAATTTCTATTTCAAATACAAAATTTATATTAGTGATCTATTAACTGGTTATAAAATGTATCCAAAAGTTTTTTTTAAACAAAATAAAATTCAATCCAAAGGTTTCGAAGCAGACCATGAAATAACTTTAAAGCTTTTAAAAAATAATTTTTATATAAGTGAAGTACCGATAAATTATTACCCTAGATCAAAAAAAGATGGAAAAAAAATTAATTTTAAAGATGCATTGAAGGCTTTATTACTTATTAATAATAACAAGTATTTATGAAAAAATTAAAAATATCTATTTTCACAGGTGGGTCTGGTAATTCTGAAATAATAAAGATCTTAGGAAATAATAAGAATGTTAATATTAATTTATTAATTAATGGATATGATGATGGAAAATCTACTAAATTTATCAGAGAAACATTTCCTGATATGCTTGGTCCATCAGATTTTAGAAAAAATACACTTAACCTACTTAATGAAAATAATCATAACTTAATTCCTTTCAAATTTATTTTAAATTATAGATTTAATAATTATTCTGAATATATAATTTTTAAAAAAGAACTGACGAATAATTACTTTAATAAATTTAAAGTGCTTAATAATTTATCTTATGACAAAATTACTGTTTTTAAACAATATATAATCTTATTAAATAATATAAATTTTAAAAGAAAAACCTTTAAAGATATTTCTCTTGGAAATTTATTTTTTTCTTCATTTTTTTTAAAGTATAAAAATTTTAATTTATCGTTAAAAAGATTTACAAAATTTTTTGATCTAACAGGAAATATTCTTAATATCACAGATGGAAAAAATCTATATTTACATATTTTAACAGACTGTGGTCAAATAATTAATGAGGAAGCTGAAATAGTCGAAAATAAAAAAAAATATTCTTTTGATCAATTATATCTTTTAAAAAGAAAAATTAAAAAATCATCAATAAATGAAATAAATAAAAAAAATTTACAATATAAAAAAAAATTTTTGAAAAATTTAAATTATATACCTAATCCAAATATCGTTGCTTTAAATGCTATAAAAAAAAGTGATATTATTATCTATGGTCCAGGGACACAGTTTTCATCACTTTATCCGAGTTATTTAACTAAAAAATTAGGTCAAACTTTACATCAATCCAAGGCCAAAAAGTTTTTAATACTAAATATATTTAAAGATAAAGATATTTGTAATCTAACACAAAATGATATTTTAAATAAATTTGAATTTTTTTTAAATAAACAAAAAAACAATTCTTTAACAAAGTTATATGATTATGTGATGTCTCATAAAATAGATAATGACGATATTAATAATTTAAATTTAAATAAGTATCTTGTAGATGATATAAAAAACAATAAAAAAAAAGTTATATATCTTGATTGGGAAAAATCGAGTGGCCTTCATTTACCAAACTTATTAATAAAAAATATATTAAAATATTCTAGTAAATCAAAATTTTTAAATAATTTGAAATTAAACACTGTAAGCATAATACTTCCCTGTTTAAATGAGGAGAGAAGACTTTATCAATCTCTCTCTAAAATATTTAAAATAAATCTTCTCCCTAAAGATATATTTGTAGAATTTATTTTAGTCGATGGTGGATCATCTGATAAAAGTTTAAAAATTGCCAAAAAATTTAGTCAGCTCAAGATTTACTCATTAAAAAATTCAGGACGTGGTCTATCATTAAATTTTGGTATAAAAAAAGCTAAAGGAGATATAATTGCTATTTTCCCAACAGATGACGAATACGAGATCAATGACTTGGCACATATGATTAAAAGTATTATCAATAGCCAGGAAAAAGTTATATTTGGAAGTCGATTGATCAAATGTGTTGATTTATCAGATCAAGTAAAAAAAGTTTATAAAAAAAATTATTTTGGTTATTTTATAAGTAAATATGGAGGACTTTTAGTAAGTATTTTAACTTTAATGCTATTTAACAGATTTATAACTGATCCGTTTTCTACAGTAAAAGTATTTAAATCCAACACAATAAAATTATTAAAAATAAATTCCTCTGGAGTTGATTATGATATTGAACAATTTGTAAGATTAATGAAAAAAAATATTTATATTAAAGAACACCCAGTTAAATTTATAGGAAGAAGTTATTCTGATGGAAAAAAAATTAGAATGATAGATGGATTAAAATCTATAATAAAACTTTTTAGACTTAAGTTTATATGAATTATTTAAAGGATAACTCTATAAGCTTTTATTTATTTTTCTTTTTTATTTTTTCATTAATCTTAGGTAATGCAGCAGTTAATATAGTTTCACTTTTAATATTTTTTTTTGTAATTTATAACTTAAAAAAAATTAATATAAATAATCAACTAATATTATTATTTTTATTTTTTTTTTCAATTATAACAAACTCGATAATAAAAAATCAAAATCTTTTAGATTTGGGTCTTGTTCGATTTTTGATTTTAACTTTATTTGGTTATCTATTTTATAAAAATATTAATTTTGAAATAAAAAAAATATTTAGGATTTTTATGTTGGCAATTTCTATAGTTGCTATAGATAATATTTTAATTGAATCATTTGGAAGAAATATATATTTTTCAAATGAATTCAATATAACTACTCAAAAGGTAACCAGTCTTTTTGGGGATGAACAGATCTTTGGTTCATATTTATCTAAATTAATAATTTTAATTCTTTCTTATGTTTATTGTTCTGAAAAAAAATTAAATATAAATTTTTCTAATATTTTTTATAGTATTGTTTTTTGTCTAGGTTTATATGCTGTGATTATTTCAGATGAGAGAAGAGCTATATTAGAAATTATTTTGGCTTTTATTTTTCTAAATTTATTACAGCCTAATAATATAAAACTGTTAATTTCATTATCAATTACAGCAATTTTAAGTTTGATCATTTTTATAAATCCAATTTTTAAAGACAAAATAATCAATAAAAGTTTAGCTCAATTAGGATTAAATAAAAGCATTACATTTTCAGATCAGAAAAAATTTGGAATTCTTTTTCTAGATGATAATTCTTTTAAAAATAACCAATATTATGCTATGTATAAAACTGCTTATAATATTTGGCTAGATAATAAATTTTTGGGTGGTGGTCACAAGAGTTATAGGGAACTATGCAAAAATCAAAAATATCAGTATGATGATAGATATTCACTAATTAGATGTAATAGCCACCCACATAGTATTTATTTACAAATTTTATCTGAGTTTGGTCTAATATCTTTTATTTTATTCATAATTTTAAATTTGATCCTAATTATTAAAGCTTTAAGTATGGATAAAGATAAATTATTTATGTATCCATCATTGATATTACTTGCTACTTTGTTAATACCACTCCCTAGTGGCAATATTTTTTCAACTTGGATAGGTTCTATCTTTTGGTTAAATTTAGGTATTTTATTGAATGCTTCAGAGTCAAAAAATAAATCAAAACTTACATAAATTTATATTAATTTTTATATTATTTTTTTTTACGCGCGGTACAGTTGTTGGGGATGAAAGCAAAATTTATTTTTTTATTATAGATTTTTTTGAGAGTAAAAAAAATATAATTGAATATTTGAATACAGTAAATGGACCTTGTGATTTATATGACAAATGTAATTATAATTATTTAGGCCATCATTTATATTGGTTTTTTTATAATACAATTATTTTAAAATTATTTAGTTATATAAATTTCTTTAATTTTTTAAATATAGATTTGCTAATTCTTCATGAATTAATACTTTCTTTATCTTCAACCTTTTTGATTATTTTATCTTTAATTATTTTAATCAAAAGTTTTAATGAAAATAATTGGATTTACGTATATTCTTTTTTTGTTGGATCTTATGGTATTGGATTCATTAATGGAGGTTTCTCTGAATGTATTATAATATTTTTAGTATCTTCAAAAATTTATATCAAAAATCATAACTTTAAAAATAAAGAATTTTTATTAAGCTTTATAGATTTATATATAATTTTTTTAAAACCCTATTTTCTTATTTTTATTTTTTTTTATAATTTAACTTATAAATTTACTAAAAAACAATTATATAACTATTTATTGAGCTTTATAATATTTGGAATAATTTTTTTTATAACTAAATTTTCAGTCAAAATAGATTATGTAAACTATTATAGCGAGGGTTTGGATATAGATATTAAAAGGATTTTGGAAAGAACTTTCTTCTTTTTTTTAAGTCCTTCTGTAGGAATTTTTTTAACTTGTCCATTTTTAATTATTTCTTTTTTTTATTTGAAAAAAAATAAGTTAATCAAATTATCCTTAATAACCTTTTATGCATTATTTTTTTCCTTTTATGGTGATCTGGCATTTTGGGGTGGAGCAGGTATTGGGGGTTCTAGATATATTTTTCCTATTCTACTAATATTTTTAGAAGATTATTTATTTTTTTTGAATAAAATAAAAGTTAAAATAAGAATAACTTTTCTTATTATTTGTTTTATTTCTTTCCTTCCCTCTTTAGATTATAAGAATACAAACTTTGCACTAGTGCCTGAACAAACAGGCGAAATAATAATAAAAAATGTTGCAGATTATCCTTTAAATGATTTCAACCTAAATCCAATATATTTTTCCTGGAAAATTTTTTTCCAAAAAGATCTTTTAAGTAGGAAAGAAATTGGATTTACAATAAGTAAAAAAAAAATTTTAATTAATAATTACGAAATTACTCCAGATACTTTTATATCAAAACTTACTCATTTAACTAATAAAGATTTTGTCAAAAGTAAATTTTATATTTCACATCATACTGATAAGAAGGATATTGTATCCTACATGAGCAAATACTTAATTTTTTTTCAGATTTTAAGATTTTTAATATTTTTTATATATACTTCGTTATTTATTTACGTTATTTCACTTCAATTAAAAAATTTAAATGTCAAAAAAGCATAAAATTGTCTTGGCGCACGGATCATTTGATCTTTTTCATTACGGCCATCTTAAACATCTACAAAGTGCAAAAAAGTTTGGAGACAAGCTAATAGTCTCCTTAACATCTGATAAATACATAAAAAAGGGACCAAATAGGCCAATATTTAAAGAAAAAGAAAGACTTGAAATAATAAAATCATTAAAATTTGTAGATCATGCATTTATTTCTTCAGAACTAACGGCTCTATCTTCAATTAAAAAGGTGAAGCCAGATTACTATGTTAAGGGAAATGATTATAAGAGTCTCAAAAATGACCTATCAAAAAATATTATTAAAGAAAAAAAAGAAGTTGAAAAATATAATGGAAAATTAGTTTTCACTAACGAAAAAACTTTTTCATCTTCAAATCTGATAAACAATAATTTTAATATTTTTAATAAAAATTTTCTTAAGGAAATAAAAAATATAGATATATCTAAAACTCTTTCCAAAATAAATTTAAAGGAGAAGTCAACTAATAATCTTAAAATTGCAATTGTTGGGGATACAATTATAGATATTTATAAATTTGTTAGTGCACTGAATAAATCTAACAAAGAAAATATTATTTCATATAATTATGAGACTGAAAATATTTTTCTTGGTGGCTCCTTAGCTGCAGCAAATACTCTTTCTTCCTTTGTAAAAAAAATTGATTTAATTACAGCAGTTGGAAGTGACTCTAAAATACAAAAAATTTTGAAAAAGAAAATGCAAAAAAACATAAATATTATTAATTTTTCTCAACCCAATTATGAACCAATTATTAAATCTAGATTTATTGAAAAAAATACAATGATTAAAAACTATCAATTATATAATATGAATAGTAATCAGAATATGGATAGAATAAACAAAAAATTGAATACGTTTTTGCGAAAGAATGTTAAAAAATATGATTTAGTTATTGTAACAGATTTCGGCCATGGTTTAATTAACAATCAAACTGCAAGATTATTAGAAAAAAAATCTAAATACCTAACAGTGAATTGTCAAAGTAATAGTGCTAATCAAGGATTTAATTTGATTAGTAAATATAAAAAGTTTAATTATGGAAGTATAGATTTATATGAAGCTAAGTTAGCCACACAAAAAATTAATCTTAATCCATCCAAATTTATGTCTATAATGAAGAGCAAGACAAAGTTTGATACATTTAGTATTACTCTTGGAAAATATGGTTGCACTGTCTTCAATAAAGAAAAATATTTTAAACTTTCTGCTCCAAGCTCTAATGCGGTAGATGCGATGGGGGCAGGTGATGTTTTTTTTGTAGTTACAAGTTTATTTTCCTTTTTAAGTTTTGATATCAAAGAACTTGCTCTTTTAGGAAATTGTGCAGCATCAATTAAAATAAATCATATTGGACATGATTATATTATTAAAAAAGAGGAAATTCTTAAATATTTGGAGATCGTTAATAAATGAAAATATTAGTAACAGGTGGTTGTGGTTATGTAGGTACTATTTTAATAACAAAACTTTTAGAGAGAAAACATAAGGTTACCTCATTAGATACTAAATGGTTTGGGGATTATCTACCAAGACACAAAAACCTCCAAAATATTAAGAAAAATATCCTAAATATTAATGAAAAAGATTTAAAAAATGTAGATATTATTATTCATCTTGCCTCAATAGCAAATGACCCAATGTCTTTATTAGATAAAAATTTTAGCTGGGAGGTTTCATGCTTAGGTACTTATAACTTAATGAGGTATGCAGTAAAAAGTAAAGTTAAAAAAGTGATTTATGCATCTTCCAGTTCTGTTTATGGAATTAAACGAGAAAAAAAAGTATCTGAAGATTTATTATTAAAGCCTATTTCACTCTATAATAAAGCAAAAATGATAACTGAAAAAGTTATAGAGTCCTTTAAAGATAAAATTGATTATGTGATTATTAGACCTGCAACAGTTTGTGGATTTTCGCCACGAATGAGATTCGACGTTACTGTCAATGCTCTTACTCTTAGTGCTCTATTAAATAGTAAAATTTTAGTTAATGGTGGAAAACAAATTAGACCAAATATACACATAGAAGATATGGTAGATTTATATTTATTTTTAATTGATAATAAAAAGATCAAAAATCAAACTTTCAATGCTGGATTTGAAAATTTATCAATAAATAACATTGCAAAATTAGTTGCAAAAAAAACTAAAGCAAAAATATTTAAAAATAAAAATTTTGATCCAAGATCTTATCGAGTTGATTCAAGTAAACTTCTAAAAACTGGGTTTAAACCAAAAAAAAATATATCTAATGCAATTGATGAGCTAATTTTAAAATTTAATGAAAAAAGTTTAAAAGTTGAGCCTAATTTTTTTTCAGTTAAATGGCTTAAAAAGATTATTAAATAAAATGAAATTAAAAAATGACTATAATAATATTTTAAAAAATCTTATTACGATTCGATCTGTTGAAGAAAAAATAGTAGAAGAATATTCTAACCAAGAAATTAGGTGTCCTGTACATCTGTCTGTAGGTCAAGAAGCAATCTCTGTTGGTGTTTGTTTAAATCTTAGAAAGGAAGATCAAATAGTTTTATCTCACAGATGTCACTCATCCTATATCGCAAAAGGAGGTTCAATAAAAAAAATGGTATCTGAATTATATGGAAAAAGTAGTGGTTCTAGTTTTGGTAAAGCAGGTTCCATGCATTTGTTTGATAAAGAAAATGGTGTGCTAGCCAGTATTCCAATAGTTTCAAGTGGCATAGCTATGGCAGTGGGTGCGGCTCTAAATTTTAAATTAAAGAAATTAAACAATATCAGTGTTGCTTTTTATGGCGATGCTGCAATAGAAGAAGGTATTTTTCATGAGTCTTTAAATTTTGCAGCAGCTAAGAAATTACCAATTTTATTTGTCTGTGAAAATAATAATTATTCTTGTTATACCAACTTGAAAGAAAGACAACCAAAGAATCTTTTAAAAAAAATTGGTTTACCTTTTGATATTAAAACTACTCACTTATCAGGTAAAAATGCTTTAAATATATTTAAATCATCAAAAAAAATTATTAAACAAATTAGAAAAAATTCATATCCACAAATATTATTAGTTGATTGCTTTAGGAAATATGAGCATTGTGGGCCATTGATAGATGACAACTTAGAATATAGAGCAAAAAATGAAATCTATAAGGGTAATTCTCAGTGCCCAGTAAAATTTTTTAAAAAGTATGTAATTAATAAAAAAATATTTTCTAAATCATATGTAGAAAAATTAGAAAGAAATGAAATTTATAAAATAGGTAAAATTTTTAAAAATGTAAGACGAGAAAAAAATGTAATAATGAGTAAAAAACTTAAAATGATCTATGCAGATTAATACAATTTCAACAAATCAAATAATCAGAGAAACATTAATTAAATTATTAAAAGAAGATAAAAATATTTTTTTGATTGGAGAGGGTGTAAATGATCCTAAAGGTATCTTTGGAACAACTAAAGGATTAAATAAAATTTTTAATGATAGAATAATTGAGTCCCCTATTTCTGAAAATGCAATGACTGGTGTTTGTATAGGGGCAGCAAAAATGGGTATGCGTCCTATAATTGTTCATCAAAGAGTTGACTTTGTTTTTTATGCTCTTGAGCAAATTATTAATAGTATGGCTAAAACATATTATATAACAAACGGAAAATTTAATGTCCCGATAGTATTAAGATTGATAATTGGAAAAGGATGGGGACAAGGGCCTATGCATTCTCAAATATTAGATACCTTGTTTGCTAAAATACCAGGTTTAAAAGTTTTTATACCTACATTTCCTGATGATTTTCAGCATATGCTAAAAGTGGCAGTAAAAGATAACAGTCCTGTCATATTTTTTGAGCATAGGTGGCTTCATAATTTAAAAAAAAATAAAAAAGATAAAATAAAAAATGATAATAAAATTATAAAACCAAACACAGTGCTTAAAGGTAAAGATATTACAATCGTTGCATCAGGTATAAATATTATTGAAATATTAAAAATAAATAATTTTCTTAAACAAAAAAAAATAAGTATTGAGCTAATTGATATAAGATGTTTACAACCTCTCAATCTTTATGAAATTATAAAATCAGTAAAAAAAACTAACAAACTGATTGTAGTAGACAACGGGCATAAAAAATTTGGATTTGGAAGTGAAATTATTACACAAATAGTTGAAAAATACCCTAATGTTTTTAAAAATGCTCCTAAGCGTTTAGGATTACCTTTTTATCCGACTCCAATGTCTAAAAATTATATTAATGAATATTATGTATCTAAAATAAAAATTCTTAGATCAATATTTGATGTTTTAAACTTAAAGTTAAGTAGAAAAGATATTAAACAATTTGAAATACTTTTTAATGAAGACTATATTGATATTCCAGATAAAGATTTTCAAGGTCCTTTTTAAATGAAAAATAAATTTATTCATAAGTATATAAACGAAATTAAAAACTGTTTAGATCAAGTTATTGACCAACAAGAAAAAATTTTAAAGTTAAAAAAAATTTACTCAAAAATTGATAAAAGTAATAAAATAATTACTTTTGGAAATGGGGGCAGTATAACATCAGCTGCTCATTTCTCAGTTGATATAACAAAAGTACTAAGTAAAAAAAGTTTGTCTTTAAACGATGCTGACTTAATCACGTGTTATGCAAATGACTATGGTTATGATAATTTTGTTAAACAAGCAATAAATTCCCATTATATTAAAAATGACATTGTTGTATTAATATCTGTTTCTGGTGAATCTAAAAATATATTATCGGCAGCAAAATTTTGCGTTAAAAATAATATAAATTTAATCACACTTAGTTCATTTAAAAAAAATAACTCTTTGTCAAAAATAAACAAAAAAGGAATAAACTTTTATATAGACACGATGTCTTATAATATTGCAGAAATTTCTCATTTAATTATTTTACTTTTAAGTATTGATTTGAGTAAAAATAAGATGATCTATAAGTCAAATATAGGTAAAATAAACTAATTAAGTGAAATTTAGCAATTTCAATAATTTTCAAAATTTAACAAAAATAAAAAATTTATTTTTATCATTTGTAATTCTTTTTTTTTTATTAATTATTTTTAATAAATTTTCAATCACTGGAGACACACAGTATAGACTAGAATGTATAAAGCTACTATCACACACAGGTGTGACATGCATAGAACAAATTTATTATCACTTCAATTTTCACATATTTATTTTATTTTTTATTAAAATAGCTGAAGGATTAAGTTTTCTATTTCCTTTGTTTAATACATTAAGTGAAAATTTTCAAAAAATTTATTTTGAAGCCTTTTTAAGTATAATTTTTTATTCTTTTTTTATTTTAAATGTTGTTTTTCTTATTTTTTATTCTGCTAAAAAAAATAATAATTTTAAAATTAATTTCTCAATTCCCATAATTTTTTTATTTACAAGTTATCTTGGTAATTTTTTAAATTTTGAACACTTTGAAATTATTTTAGCAAATTTATTTACTATCAAATTAATAATTATTGAACAAAATAAGAAAAATAATTTAATTTTTATTTTAATTTTAGATTTGATTATTTTAACTAGTAAAATTTATTATCTACCAGCTGTTGTAATTCTAAATATTTTATTTTTTAAAAGGAAAATAATAAAATTATTTGTTTATAATTTCATAATATCAATAATTTCTTTAGTTATTTTTAAATTAAAATCAGATCTTATTAGTCAAGAAGGTGAGTTTAATTTTGATAGTTGGTACAAACCTAATTTTGAAATATTTTCTATAATTGAGAATATTTTCCTGATATTTTTAAGTCCATCGATCGGATTAGTTGTTACAGCACCATTAATCTTATTTTCTATTTTTTTTTCAATAAAAAAATTTGAAACTAAAATAAAATTTTTATCTCTTTTAAGTTTGGTTGGTGTTTTATCCTTGTTTTACTTTTGGCATGGGAATGGATCAAGTGGAAGTAGATATCTATATCCTATATTAATTCTTTTTTACAACGAATTTGAGAATCTTTTTCTTAAATTTTCTAAAAATAAGCTTTTTAAATATTTTGTATTTGTAATTTTTTTAAGTTTTTTTCAGTCTTTGAATTACCACAGTCCAGTTTTACTTTTTTCATATACCGACAGTAAAGTTTATAGTGATTATAAAGTTTTATCTGAAAAATACGTTAATATAATTCCAGAAAAGGATCGATTTCCAAAATACAACTTTAAATATAGTCCTCAATACTTTGGCTGGAACATGGAAATTAAAAAAATTATTAATGAAAAAAATATTATTTTAAATATAAGAGGTGAGGAAAAAATAATTGAGCTCAATCGAATAATTCCTAACACATTAATTTCTAGATTATATCATATTCCAAAAAATATTAGTGATGGAAAAGATTTAAGAATAAAAAAATATAATATAAATAAACTTTTTTTAAAACTAAGAATAAATACTTATGTTTACATGATTATTAATATATTTTATTTTTTCTTATTTTTTAAATTAGTATTTTCAAAAAAAAGTTAGTTATTTTTTATGTTGGTAGATGAAATCTTCGTTTTTAAATTTTTTTTTAAAAGATGCTGCCCATAAAATTACTCTTTTAATTCCTTCTTCTAGTGAAACTTTAGGCCTCCACCCTAATTTCCTAATTTTTTTCGAGTCTAAAAAATATGACTTATCCTTTCCAACTCTATCTTTTCTAAATTTTACATTTGCCTCAAATTTTTTATTAGTTAATTTTGAAATCAATTTTGCTAAGTTTTTTATTGATATAAAATCATTGGTAGAGACGTGATAGATATTTCCAGATTTAAACTTTTTCATTAATAAAAAAGTAGCACTTGACAAGTCATCTACATGAAGAAAAGATCTTTTTGAAGATCCATCTCCATCAATAAAAAATTTTTTATTAGTTAAAAATTTTAATACTGCGCCTGAAACTACTCTATAGTTTTTTTGATATTCACCGTATATATTTGAAGCTCTTAAACTAACACTTTCTAATCCAAAATTTTTTTTTAACATATCTAAAGTTAAATCTGCATTTACTCGAGACAGAGCATAAGGAGTACTAGGAGCGTATTCTCTATTCTCTTTTATTATTTTTTTGGTATGTCCATAAATTTCTGGTGTTGAAATGTGAATAAGTTTTGTTTTTAATTTAAGTTTAGATATCTCTAGATACAATTTAACAGTATTTACAGAATTAGTCATAAGCCAGTCTCCTGGCTCCTCCCAACTTTGACCTACCATACTTTGTGATGCATAATTTATAATAAATGCTGGTTTTTTATTTTTAATGAATGTTATTATTTTGTTAAGATCTTTATTTATATCTAACTTATAAAATTTAATATTTTTATTTTTTATTTTAAAAGGCAAGAACCTCTTGGGTAAAATTTTAGATCTACTTATTAAGTACAAATTATAGTTTTTGTCTTGCATGTATCTAACAAATGAAGCACCAAGATAAGAATTACTGCCCAAAATGATAATTTTTTTCATATTAAAATTTTATTATTATTTTTCCTAATGATAGATTTTTACTTAGATCATCAAAAGCTTTATTTATTTCTCTTAATTTTATAATTTTAGTAATTTGTTTATATATATTTATTTTGTTTTTTTTAATTATTTTGTAAAATTTTTCTACGTCCTTATCGGGATTAAAATTACCTCCATATGAGCCAATAATTTTTTTTCCCCTAATAAAATCAAAAGGATTTATCCTAATATTGGATGTTAATTTTGAGTTACCTATAATAATTAACGTCCCTTTTGCATTTAATGAACGAAAAGAATTTTCAATCATATTTATGTCACCACTACACTCAAAAAAATAATCAATTTCCTGCTTTTCTAAAATTTTCTTTAAAGAATCTTTTTTTTTTAAATTTATAGTTTCTAATTTTGCAAATTTTTTTGCAAAATTTAATTTTTTACTATTTACATCAATTGCTACAATTTTTTTTGGCTTTGATACCTTTGAAATTTGAATAATATTTAACCCAATTGGGCCACATCCAGAAATTGCTATTATTTTATTTTCTCTAATTTTTTTTAATTTTAAGAATGTTCCATATGCAGTAGATAAGCTACATCCGAATAAAGGAGCACCATAATCTTTAATTTTGTTATCTATTTTTGTAATCTTATTTTTTGATATGACTGAATAATTAGAGAAAGTAGTTATTAGTCCAGAATTAATTAGTCTATTTTTATAAAAATACTGAGGTGGGTCTGATTTATTGCCCATTGCATTCATCCAATGAGTTATAACTTTGTCACCCACATTTAGTTTTGATACTGAATTATGTTTTTGGATAACAATTCCAACACTTTCATGACCCATCAAGTGAGGTAGATATTTTTTGTTATTTTTTAATCCTTTGTATTCTGCTATTTGCGTGCCACAAATTCCTGAGTATAAATTTCTTATTAATACTTGATTTTTTTTTAAACTTTCAGGTAGTTTAATGTTAAGTATCTTTAATGGTTTATTAATATTAAATAGTACCGCAGCTTTAGTTTTTTTAATTTTTAATTTCATTTAAAAAAAATGTATGAATAATCACCTTTATACCCTGTTAGTTTGAACCACCATTCCCACTCCTTAATTGTACAAAACATTTCACAAGTAACTTGCCAATACAATAAATTCATTTTCTCATTTTCATTTCTATAAGATTCTACGCAGATATAACTATTTTTTTTACTAACCCTATTAATTTCTTTAATAGCTTTATAGAAATCGTAACAATGTAAAACGTGTAGTGTATTTAAAGATATTACTAAATCAAAATAATTTTTCTTAAATCTTAGTTTACAAGCTGATCCATAATACAAAAATTTTTTTATTTCTTTTTTACCTTTTCTAAGAGCATATTTGGAAATATCTATTCCTAATATTTCTGCTCCTGGCAGAAGTTTTTTTAATTCGTATACCAAGAAACCCTTTCCACAACCTACATCTAAAATTTTTGAGCTATTATTGAGCTTATAATATTTAATAAATTTTTTTGCTATTTTTTCCCATCTTCCATCATAATGATATCCCCCATAACAAATCGTTCTTGAACCATCCCAATAATCGAAACCCCATTTTTTTGCTTTTACGGCTGCCTCAGATTTTTTAACCTCCAAAACCCTTTTTAAATAGTCTCTTTTTGTACTTTTGTGGTTTAGTCCTAAAAAATCTAAAGGTTTTTTTTTCATGAATTATACCTTCCAAATTAATTTTCTAATTCTTCTAAATAATATTTGTAGAAGAGTATGGGATACTGATAAAAAATTAAGTAAACTTAAACTTCGTGATATTCCAGTAGTTCTATCAATATTTTTTATATCAATCTCAATATAAGTTTTTCCGATAGAAATTAAATTTGTCAATAATTCTGCCTGATATCCAAACCCACAGGATAAAGGATGCCATCTTTTTACATTTTCAATTTTGTGAAGCACTATTCCATTATAATATTTTAAATTATTACCACTAAAAAGGTTTATTAAATAAGTAAAAAATCTAGATAAAATTCTTCTAAAAAAAATTCGATTATCATTTTTTACAAAATTAGGTACAATAATGTCTGCTTTACCTCTTTCACTTAAAACCTTACATAAATTATCTTGATCTTCAGAATTATCACCACAAACCATTATATAATACTCGCCTTTTCCCTTATAAGCACCTTCAATATAATTATAACCTAAACCCATTGAAATTTTATTAGAATAGATTTTAATTATATCAGAATAATTATTATTTGATTTAAATTCTTCAATTTTTTTAACAGATTGATCTTTTGAACCATCGTCAAAAACTAGAATTTCATAATTTATTATTTCTAAAATTTTACAGGATTGAATAATAGTCCTAAGAGACTCCTGAATATTTTTTTCCTCATTTAAGCAAGGCACATAAAAGGTTATTTCAATCATTTTTAATTAATGGGTGATCAAGTGTCTCTCGAATAATTAAGTCTAAATTTTCATAACTAAACGACCCTTGTCTACCAACAGTGTAGAGATTTTTTATATTTTTTATTTTGTCATTAAATTTTTGAAGTTCATTTTTGTAATTATGATCGAAGACAGGATATGAAAAATATGAGGAAATAGTTTTCACATCAATTAAATCTTCCTTTTGAAACAAATCTAATTTTAAACAATCTTTAATTACTAATTCATCATTATTTTTTAGAAAATAATTTAATTCATCGACAGATTTAAATGAAAGCTCAAAACAACCTACCGATTTTATTTTTTCGTCATGAATAATTTTCTTTGAATATTCTGAATTAACAGTGACTCTTTGGAAAACTACATCAGCATCTCCAAAGTAACAACAATCAAAATCTTTTTTAAAATTTTTATTTAAAAAAACATAATAAAATAAAGAATGCATATAATTTAATTTTGGTTTTTCAATTTTCAAAATATTGCATAAAGACGAGATGCTCCCGGTCCAAATCAAATTATCTACGGTATAAAAATCATTGTTAATTTGAACACTCAAAATTCTATTATCAGAGATCTCAATTTGGTTAATTTGAGAATTTTTAAGACAAATTCCATTTAAATCATTTAATTTTTTTTCAAAAAATCGGCAAATAGTTCCATATCCCTCAGTAAAATAAAAAAAAGGCTCATTATTTTTACTTAGAATGCTATTAAGAAAAAATTTAACTAAGGAAAATTCTGAGCTTTTAAAAGATTGATCAACCTCAGTAAGGTATTTTTGAGTTTCGTTATATTTTTTATCTTTAATTTTTGTGGCTGCCCTTAGGCTAGCTATTGCCCAATCAGCACTAATTTCTTCGGTGCCTCTTTTAAGAAATTTTTCTGTTAAAGGTTTAAAAAAAATATTATTTAATCTATTTCCATAAATATTATTGATAACATCGTCATAATTTTTAATTTGGACATTTTTTTTTTTAAAAAATTTTTCTATTACCCCTAGAGCTATTTCAAAAATAAGTTTAAAAGGCATTTGAAAAATAGAAATGAAATTAAATGGCCAATTTATAAAACTTTTTAATACACATAATTTTCCCTTTCTTTTAACATTTACCCAAAAATTATCTGGCACTACTTCTCTGATTTTATTATAAACTTCTTTATCAATCCCATAAAAAAGATGTGCACCCATGTCCACATAACAATTATTCAAAATTTCACTTCTTGAAAGACCCCCAAGTTTTTTTTCTTTTTCAACCAATATTATTGATTTATTTTTTTTTGCTAATTCGTAAGAAAAAGATAAACCTGATATTCCACCACCTACAACTATATTAGTTTTATTTTTGTTCATTTTGCTTATATTGCAATTTAAGATCAATCGTATTAGCACAAACAAGATGCATGGAAAACAAAAAAAAGTTTTATTAATTGGTAATGGTTTTTTATCTAAAAAAATTTCTGCTTTTCTTGGCAGAAAAAAAATTGTTAATATTTTTTGTAAAAATAAAGGTTATTTTTCTATAAATAACTTGAAACGTAAAATAAAAACTAACTACAATTTTGCGATTATTTTATTTGGCAAAACATCAATAAAATATTGTGAGCAATTTAAAAGTGAGTCTTTTAAAATAAATGTAAAAAAAACAATTGAAGTTATAGAAATACTTAAAAAGGAAAATATTAAAATTATTTATATTTCTTCTGATATTGTTTTTTCAGGCAAAAAAAAATTATATTATCATAACTCGAAACAAGATAACAATCTTCAGTATGGATTACAGAAAACTATCATTGAAAATAGGTATAAAAACGATAAAAATTTTTGTATTTTAAGACTTTCTAAAATTATTGACTCCTCACCTAATTTTTTTATAAGAAATGAAAACACTAAATATGAGAGTAAAATTTGTGCCCCAATTCTTTCAAAGGATGTATGTTTGATAATTTATAAAATTATAAATAATTTTAGTCCAGGAATTTTTCAATACTCAACTAGTCCTCTCGTTTTTAATGATGTATTAATAAAAAGAAAAAATAAAAAAAAAAAAGTATTTTTTCCAAGAATGTATAATAATATTTTTAAAAATTATAAAAAAACATTTGAAAATACCTCTAGTGGAAAAATTATAAAAAAAATTAAAAATTATGAATTATAAAAAGGAAATAATATCTAGTGGTAGTTTAATGACTCATGCCTCTAAATATAACGAGCTTATATTTAAAAAAATTTCTAAATTTATAAAAGGTAAAACGATAGAATTTGGAGCTGGAACAGGAAATTTCTCAGAAATGATTTCGAAAAAAGTTCCAGAACTTTTGATAGTTGATGAAAAGCCTAAAAGTATAGAATTTTTAAATCTCAGACTTAATCATTTAAAAAATATTAAAATACATAAATCAAATTTAAAAGATTTAGAGATCTATAATTGTGATACAATTGTATTATTAAATGTTCTAGAACATATTGAGAATGATGAGGACGCGATCAAAAAGTTAATGTCGTTTTTAAATAAAGATGGTTATTTAATAATTCAAGTTCCTGCATTTAGTTATTTGTTTTCTGATTATGACCATATGGTAGGTCATTTTAAAAGATATGAAAAAAAAGATATTAAAAAAATTTGTACTAATTTAAACCTAAATTTAAAAGAACTTTATTATTTTAATCCTATAGGTGCTATTGGGTGGTGGTATAATTACTGTCATAAAAAAAAAACAGAAAAAGATAATAAAGAAAAAAATGAGACTATAAATCAATTAAAAATTTATGATAAGTATATTGTGCCAGTAATTAATATACTTGACACTAAATACAATCCTTTTGGAATATCGTTGTTTGCATTTATAAAAAAATAAATTAATGAAAGTAAAATATTCTTATCTATATGAACAATTTAAAGATTCAAAAAAATTATGGTCTAATTTAAAAAGATTTGTAAATACAGGTGATTTTACGCTTGGTGCTCCATTAGAAAAATTCGAAAAAAAATTCTCAAAGCTTATTGGCTCGAAATACGCAATTGGAGTAAACTCGGGAACAGATGCAATTAAAATTTCTTTAAAGGTTTTGGGTCTTAAATCTGGAGATGAAGTAATAACTGCCTCTAACACCTTTGTAGCAACTGTGGGAGCAATAAATGAAATTGGATGTAAACCTGTTTTTGTAGATGTTGATAATACTTTTTGTATCGATTATCGTTTAATTGAATCAAAAATTACCACAAAAACTAAGGCTATACTTCCAGTTCATTACTCTGGGTATATGGCAAACATGGAAAAAATTAAAAAAATTTCCAATAAATATAAAATTCCTATAGTAGAAGATGCTTGCCAATCAATTTTAGCAAATCAAAATGGTAAAAATGCAGGTACTTTAGGTGAGTTTGGTACATTTTCATTACATCCACTTAAAAATTTAAATGTTTGGTCTGATGGTGGAATAATCACTTTTAGCAAAAAAAAATATTTAAAAAAAATATTATTATTAAGAAATCATGGTTTAATAAACAGAGATAAGGTTGAAATTTTAGCTTATAATTCTAGACTTGATACATTTCAGGCTGTAGTTGGAAATTGGCTTATACCTAAAGCAAAAAAGATCGCTAATCAGAGGATTAAAAATGCTAATTTTTTAGACAGAAATTTGAAAAAAATTAAAGGAATTAAAATTCCAAACAGACCAAAAAATTTTAAGCTGGTCTACCATTTATATATGGTCTACGCTAAAAATAGAAATTCGCTGTTAAAATTTTGTTTAAAAAAGGGAATAGAAGCTAAAGTTCACTATCCTATACCAATTTATAAGCAGAAGGCTCTAAAAGAAATTGTTAATAAAAAAGAAAAATTTACAACTACGGATTTTCAGTCAAAAAATTTAATTACTTTTCCTGTTCATCAACACTTAAAATACAATGAATTAAAATATATTATAAAAATTGTAAAAGAATTTTATGATTCAAAAAAAAATTAAATTTATTGATTTTCAGAGTCAATATAAAAAAGATAAAAAAAAAATATTACCAATTCTAAACAATGTTTTTTCCTCTGGAGAATATGTTGGAGGAAAATATGTGGAAATATTAGAAAATAAATTGTGTCAATATTTCAAGGTTAAGTATGCAGTGTGTCTAAATTCTGGGACTGATGCTTTGGTTACGTCCCTAATTGCACTAGGAATTAAAAGAAATGATGAGGTGATAACAGTTGCGAACTCTTTTGTTGCTACTGCTGCCGCTATAGCACATATTGGAGCAATTCCAATATTTATTGACACAACTAATGACCTTAATATGGATGCTACTCAATTAGAAAACGTAATTACAAAAAAAACTAAAGCAATAATGCCTGTACATCTTACAGGGCGTGTAGCAAACATGTATATGATAAATAAAATTGCCAAAAAATATGGTCTAAAGGTTCTTGAGGATGCCGCGCAGGCTGCAGGGTCTAAAATTAAAGGTAAAATGGCAGGTACTCTATCTGATGTAGGTTGTTTTTCAACACACCCTCTAAAAAATTTCAACGCATATGGTGATGGTGGTTTTATAATAACAAATAATAAAAATATTTATAATAAAATTAAATTAATGAGAAACCATGGTTTAGAGAATAGAGATAACTGCAAAAAATTTGGATATGTATCAAGAATGGATAATATCCAAGCAGCTTTATTAGTATGGAAATTGAGTCAATTGCCAAAAATAATTAAAAATAGAAGAAGAAATGCAAAATTATATTTTAAATATTTAAAATCAAAAAAAATTATATTACCTTTAGAAAAAAATTATGAGTTCAATACTTATCACTTGTTCATCATAATATGCGAAGCAAGAGACAAATTGAAAACTTATCTTAAAAAAAAGGGTATAGAAACTTCAATTCATTACCCTAGACCAATTCATTTGCAAAAATGTTCAGATTATTTAAAGATAAAAAAAGGATCACTTCCAACCACAGAAAAGCTAAGCGGTAAAATTTTATCTTTACCAATTAATCAAACTTTAGATAAAAATGATATAATAACAATTTCAAATTTGATTAATAATTTTTATAAAAAAAAAATGAATGAAAGATGAAATAAATAATATATGGAAATTTTTATATAAAAATTTTTTTTTTAGTTATTTGATTATTGTATTAATTTTTCCCTTTTTTATAAAAATTGAAATTAATTATGTTAAAATATATTTAAAAGATCTTCTAATATTTTTTTTTATCTTTTTTCTATTTTATTTTAAAAATTTTTTTAATAATAAAGAAAAAGCCCAAATTTTTAAAATTTTGGCATTATTGGTTTTGATATATATATTGAGTTTTATTTTTATTACCTTTAAACTTTATACAAATACCAACTTACATTTAGAAACTTCTTCAGTTAATATAGATTTATATTTGCAGAAATATATAAGTATACTAATTAGGTCTATATGTATAGTTTTTGGAGGTATTTCACTTTACTTCATTTCTTGCAAATTATTAAATCAGAAAAAATTGATCGAGGTATTAAAGGTTTATTATTTTATTTGTCTAATTATTATTTTAGAATTTTTTATTCACTTTATTTTAAAAGAATTTAGTTCAAAATTATATATAATAAATAAAATTTATAATGATGATATATTCAGATCAATTTTTTTAAATGGGCATATAGTAACTTCAATTTTTTTAACGATTGGGCTATTTGTTGGTATTTATTTAAATAAAAAATTAAAATATAAATTTTTAATTGGTTTAAACACTTTATTCATATTACCAATATTATATAACTTTGAAACAAGACTGACAGTACTCGCATTTTTGTACGTAGGTTTAGTATATTTTTTCATTAAATATCTTAATTTGAAGTCAATTAAATTAAAAATACATTTAGTAATTTATGCGTCATTTATTGCATCTATTCTTTTTTTTAGCCAACTCAATAACATTGGCACAAATGAAATAGCTTTGGCTAATTTATCGATTAACACGGAAAGTCTCTTTGATAGGATAAATATAAATATAATATCTTTTTTTGCTTTATTAAATTATCCTTTTGGTTTTGGGTTTGAAATGTTTACCCCATATTTGGATATTCTCTTTATACCAAGCATACATTTAGGTGATTTTAATTATTATGAATTATACGGAAGTTTCATTACTTTTCATGATTTTAAATATTTAGAAGTTCACGGAGATTTTTCAAGGGCACATGGAAGTATTTTAAATTTTTTGACCTCATTTGGAATATTTATTTTTCCACTCTATTATCTGATTCAAAGTTTTAATAAAATGCAAAAAAAATTTAGCTATGATTTTAATTTATATATTTTAATTAAATGCTCAGTATTATTTATTATTTTATCTAGCCTGATAAATTATACATTTGAAATAGAAATCTTATGTATTCTAATCGGAGTATTATTTTCAAAAATGAAAGAAATAAAAAATGAAAAATAAAACTTTTATTTTTTTAATTTTTTTTTCATTTTTAAGTTTTTATATTTTTAATTCAGAAAAATGTGTCAAAATTCAAAGGTTTTATCTTATAGATAATATGAATAATGTTTTAAAATATAGTATTAATTATTACTATGATATCAAAATTATCCCACCAAATAAATATGAACACGTCTATGCTTTAAGAAAAGAAAGTATAAAATTATTTTTTAAATGCACATTATAGATTACGACAAGTTATATTTCGAATATAATGAAAATCTTCTTAATAAATTAAGAGGATTTAACAATAAAGAAATTTATTTAAGTGACTGGATACCAAGCGAAAATATTAGTGATAGTCTTGTTAATTTAATAAAAATTCTTTATGATCAAGATAAAAACGTATCAATCAAAATTATTTTTTCTGAAAAAAAAAATTTTAAGAATATTTTAAATTTTAGTAAAAAAATTAAAAATAACTGCAAAATTTCGGTAGAAAAAAATTTAAATTTATCTCTGATAATTTCAAATATTAATATCAATTTTTTTTCTATATTTAAAAAAAAAATTATAAAAAAAAGAATATTAATAAAATAAAATATTCAATATCAGAAAAAAAAATAAATTTTTTAAGAAATATTTCACAAGCAAAATATAAATTTAAATTTGAGATTGACAAAAACACATTTAATAAATTAAAAAACAAAAATTTATCTTTTGAAAATAATAATTATGCTTTAATTTTGGTTATAAATAACGATGAAATAATTAATATTAATTTTTTTTTAAAGAAAAAAATATTTTTGAATAGATTTTTATTGGAAAATATATGTAGTTATTCTTTAGGTAAAAATATAAGTTTTTTTAAAAACGATCTTCTTAATGTTTTGGAATATAAAATAAGAAATGAAAGTTTTAAAAAAATAAAAGGTATTATTTCAGTTTTCGTTTTAACTAATAAGCTTAGCGAATATAAATCTATGATATTAAAAATTTGTAAAAATTTGGAAATAGATGCAGATGAGATTGACGTGAAATCAAAAGATAAAATAAATTTGAACAAAGAAATAATTTTTGAAAAAACACTTTTATTCAATAAAGAAAAAAATACTAATATTCAAATTATTGATGTAAATAATCAC
>MDTG01344211.1_pt1 | contig 26992 bp, 24 predicted proteins | sample 811421 | NCBI WGS metagenome assembly MDTG01 (sample SAMN05326645, study PRJNA326480) | marine metagenome | isolation source: seawater | place: Pacific Ocean: South East | collected 2011
GATCAGTGCTTGATATATCTATCGAGTACATTCATGAGAGAGAGCCATTAGGAACAGCAGGGGCTTTATCTCTTCTTGATCCTTTGCCAAAATTGCCTTTTATAGTAACAAATGGAGATATTCTTACAGACATTAATTATGCAAATCTTCTCCACTTTCACGAGTCTAATAATGCTGAAGCTACTATGACGATTAAGAAATATGAATTACAGAATCCATATGGTGTTGTAAATACTCAAGGCCTAGAAATCATTTCTTTTGAAGAGAAGCCTATTCAGATTTCATATGTAAATGCAGGAATCTATGCAATTAATCCATCGAATCTAAAATACTTAAAATCAAATCAACCTTGTGATATGCCAGATTTTTTTGAAAGAATTAAAAATGATGAACGTCTAATTGCAGCTTATCCCATCCATGAAACTTGGGCTGATGTTGGAAGACCAAATGATTTGTCTAAAGTGAACAAAGATATTAATGAGTCATAACATTGAGCAATAGAGTATTCGGAGTAATCGGTTTAGGCAATATCTCGGACAGGCATAGAAAGAATCTTAGATTTCTATTTCCTGAGTCTGATATTGCATGTCTTTCCTCTTCGGGAAGGATTCTTTCTCATTTACCAGAAAATTGTGACATCCTAGTAGATAGTCTTGAGCAACTAATTAATTTGAATCCAAAATTTATAATTATTGCCTCACCATCAACCTATCATGCAGCTCATGCAATTCCACTGATTCAAAATAAAATTCCGTTACTCATTGAAAAACCAATTGCTGCATCTTTGGAGGACGGCATTCTTATTGAAGAAGCTGCATTAAGGCATAATACGCCAGTAGCAATAGCATATTGCCTTAGATATAAGCCTTTCATTCAAAATATTAAAGAAATTCTTGAGCAAGAAGAAATTGGAAAAATTTTAAACGTAGAAATTTACTCTGGATCCTATCTACCTGATTGGAGGCCAAACAAAAATTATTTAGAATCTGCTTCTGCTTCTAGTAAGTTAGGAGGAGGCGCTTTATTAGAGCTTAGTCACGAGATAGATTACGCTTTATGGATTCTAGGAGACTTAAATCTTGAGAGTGCTGAGCTTATAAATTCTAAAATATTAGATATCGATGTTGAAGATACTGTAAACTTAATTCTAACTTTAAAAAATAGCGCTTGTTGCAATATCCATCTTAATTTCATTCAGAAATTTTCCCAAAGATATGCATATTTTTATGGCAGCAAAGGGAAGGTTTTTTGGGATCTTTTAACTAATAATGTAAAAATTATTTCTAATGATAAGGAAAAAATATTTGAATTAAACGTTTGGGATCCAAACGAAATGTACATAGAGATGCTAAAAGATTTTTATAATAACTTTATGGAATTGAAATCGAATAATCTATCAACTTTGAAAGATGCTGGAGCAACATTAAGCATTATTCATCAAGCTCAACAAATTCAACTAAAAGCTAATAATGCGTAGATTTGCTTTTATATTTGCCAGAGGAGGTTCCAAGGGCTTAAAAGAGAAGAATATAAAAATTTTTCTTGATCAGCCATTAATTACCTACAGTATCAAGCAAGCCATTAATTGCAAAATGTTTGAAAAAGTATTTGTTTCTACCGATAATGCAAAAATTGCAAATATTTCACTTCTAGATGGAGCTGAGGTAATTGATAGACCCTTTAAATTAGCTCAAGATAATTCACCTGAGTGGCTTGCCTGGCAGCATGCTATTTCCTATGCAGAAAAAAAGTACGGTATATTTGATCAATTTGTCTCTTTGCCGCCCACCAGCCCTTTACGATCTAATGAAGATATATTGAATGCATGTGAGATGCTTGAAAAAACGAAGGATTCCAATGCTTGCATTGCAATTTCTCCTTCGTCTAGGAATCCCTACTTCAATATGGTTCAAAGAAATAAAGATAATATTATTGAGCGTGTTTGTAAAACAGATTCTAATGTAACTAGACGCCAAGATGCTCCATCTGTTTTTGATATAACAACAGCTGTTTATGCAGTAAATGTTGATTTCATAAAGAAGTCAAAAGATCTTTTTTCAGGCACTGTCTTGAGTATTGAGATTCCAAAAGAGCGTGCAGTCGATATTGATGATATTCTTGACTTTGAGTTTGCAGAGTTTTTATACAAAAATTTATATCATGATAAAAGATAAGAAAATTTTAGTTATAGGTGGCGGAGGATTGCTCGGCAGTCATGTTGTGGAGAGAATTTTATTAGAAGGTGGAAGTGTTGTTGCCGTTGATAAAAATTTAGACAACATGCAAAATGCTTTAAAAAATTTAGATATCGATTCAGACTCAATAAAATTAGAGATGCTAGCTTTTGATATTACGGACGAGATGAAAACCAAAGATTTTTTTAATCAAGTCAAATTGCTTGATGGAGCTGTAAATTGCTCTTACCCAAGAGGCAAGAATTATGGAGCACCATTCCTCAATGTTTCACAGAATGACTTTAATTTGAATGTATCGTTGCATCTTGGCTCTGCTTTTTTGCTCATGAGAGAATGTGTTTCCTATTTCCAAAAAATAAAACTACCTTTTTCATTAGTTAACATTTCTTCAATTTATGGTTCAAGCGCCCCAGATTTTTCAATATATGAAGATACAGGAATAAATATGCCAATTGAATATGCAGCAATAAAGTCTGCAATTATTCACATGAATAAATATGTTGCTAAATTTGTTTCAAACTCTTCATTTAGGGTGAACAGTGTGAGTCCAGGAGGCCTTTTTGATGATCAACCTAAAGAATTTATTGAAGCATATCGCAAAAAAACACTAGGCACTGGAATGATTTATCCCTCTGACATAACTGGAGCAATTATTTTCCTACTTTCTAATAATGCAAAATATATCAATGGTCAAAATATTATAGTGGATGATGGTTTTTCTATATAAAAAATTTTACTGAGGGAAATCATTTGTATCAAATCTGCCAAGAGTGAGATTTTGACCATTATTAATTCTTGCAACCTTTGGAACAGTGGTGACTCCAATTACACAATTCTTTTCTTTAAGAATATTTAGCGTCTCTAAATTGTAATCTCCATATGGGTAACACATAATCCAGTTTTGAATTGGTGCACCAATATTACTCAAAAAATCTATTGATTTTTCAATTTCTTCATTTTGCATTTCTCTTGAAAGAGAGCCTAACCACATATGATTGTATGTATGACTCCCAACATACATTCCTTCTTTGATTAGCTCCCTGATTTCAGATTCATTCATATATAGCTCAGAACAAAACACTGACGAGGATTCACCTACAAACTTTTTAAATAAAGTTTCTATAATATTTGATCTAATTTCTTGAGAAGCCTCTCTTTGAAGTATTCTTTTAAAAAAAATAACTCTGGCATCATCAAATCTATTTGGCTTGGCCAATCTTTTAAATAAATTAGAAATCACTGAATCAGAATAAGAATTTTTTCTTAAGTTTAAAGTGAGCTCAGCAATTAACGCATCTAAATCATTACTTGCTTCAAGAATAAAATGAATGGCATTAACATCTAAAATTTCTTTTTTAATAATTGGTTTCGCGGGAGGAAAGAAAGCTCCATATAAACCTCTTTTTTTTAATTCTGGTAACACGAACTTAAAATGATCTTTGTATCCGTCATCAAAAGTCAGAAGACAAGATTTCTCAGGTAGTTTTTCTTTATTTATCACTGAATGAATTAAGTGTTGAGGAGAAATAATTGTGAAATTTTTATTTAGCCAGTCTAGCTGTCTAATAAATCCACTTATTTCTAAGCCTTTAATATTAGGAAATTGAGAATTAGCAATCTCCCTTACGTAGTGATACATAATTATATTTAAGTCATTCATATGATTTATTTGGCCTGTCTTGATCACCATCCCCTTTATAAATTCTAACATTGCCCATTTCTTGGCTACTGACAAAAAAATCAATAGTTATATTTTTTTGTTCAAAAGGCTCAAAATAATTCGGTATTATAGTTTCAGAACTCTTTCTTTTAAGTTTATTGAATCCAGATTCAAAAAGTATGTTTTCAGGAATTCCGAAGCACATTATATCAAGATACTCATCTTTAGATTCATGCATTTTATCTTGCAAGATTTCAATAATAAAAGGAAGCGAGGATTCTTCGCCATAAAAATCTATTATCCTTAGTGCGCTAGAAGCATTTGAATAAACTCTTCTGGTGACTATCAGTGCAATGATATCTTCTTTAAAAAAAATTCCGTATACATTGTATTTATAGATTGGATGTCTAAAGTAACGATTATCTATGTAGGCCCAATCTTTGTAAGGAACCCTCTTTTTATATTGTTCAAATTGAAAGTTCTTTTTAAGAAATGAAGAGGTCACTTCTTTTAATTTATAACGCACATCTCTTTTTGGAACTCTTTTTATTCTTTGATCATTAAAATTATATTGAGCAATTTTATATTCTTTAACTTTTTTATTTGGAATATAAAATTGATTTAGCGATCCAAGGTAAAAATTTAAAAACTTATAAATTGGTATAGTGGACTCATTGATTCCAAGACAAAGCACATTGTTAAATTTATGTTCAAGTAAAAAATTTAACATTTGAATTCCTAGAAAAAATGGACTAGATTTTGATTTAATTACTTTCCAAAGCGCCAGCCAAATATCAGAATCTTCATTATCTGAAGATTTAATAAACCCAAGAACTCCCAAAATCTTCTTACCTTCCAGGGCTATTACGAAGTTAACATTATTATCTGAGCAGTATTGATATTCAAAAAATAACTGATTATTGGCAAGAATATGATCATGCGACCATTCATTTTTAATAAAGAGCATTATTTTTTTTAGATCTCTCTTTTCAGCCAATCTTATATCTGCAGATAATTTATTAGTCATTTATATCCCTTATTAAAATTTCTTAGATATTTTAAAATCATATCTGTACTATCTTCACTAGAAGATTGAAATAAGGTGTTATTTTGATCCGTCCCAATTTTTTGCATTCTCGGTCTAAATATTGAAATTTGCGGGTTATTAATTTCAATCAAATTACATAAATTTTCACCTCTTAGCTTTGCCATTGTATATTCCCTAAAATCCAAAGGACCTTCCTCTATAAAAATAGTAGATGGATAAAAATAATGCCGTTTAATTTTTGCTCCAAGATATTTTTGCATGTAGTCAAAGCCATCTACATAAAACTTACAGAAATTTTGGAACAATTCATTTGAAAATTCTTTTTTGTTTCCAGGTTTTATAAATGGAGTAGCAAAATAATATAAATGAGTTGGATTAAATGCTTTAATTTTTTCAATTGATTCTTGCTCTATATTTACAATATTAAGCTTTGAGGACCTAATTTTTTCTCCAAAATCTAAAATTTCTGCTTTCATTAAATTAACTTCTTCCAATCCTGAATTAAATGTTACAAATACATTTGCCCCACCTGCACAAAGAATTTTAGTAGAAATTTCTCCTATTCCCCTTGACCCACCGATTACAACAGCTCTTTGATTCTTAAATTCATTTTTTTTAACTAATTTCTTGATTTCATAAAATTTCTTTTGTTTTTTAATTTTTGGTCTTATAAATGCTTTTACCTGCCCCTTAAAAGATGGAGTATTTACTTCGATTTCAGCACGATTAAATCTTTTATCATAGTTCAGGACTTTGTAGTGCATTTTATAGGTATCAAATAGTTGAGATTTAATTTCTATCTCGGAGAACAACGAATTCATCCCAGGAACATGCATCCCTACAATTTTACTAAGTCCTATGATGCTGAATAACTGATTCTTCGTAAGAAAATTCTTCAACTCCAAACTATAGTTTGCCTCAATTTTTTTTGAGTCAACCTGAAGTTCAAATGCTCCAGAATAACTTTCTATGTTGCTTAAAGGAACATATTCAGGATTGGTGTGAGTGTATTCACTGTTAGAACTTTCTTCTAAATTTTGAAGATCCTTAGTTTGATTTTTTAAATTTTGTTCAAAATCAATATTAATAGAGCAGCATAAATTTTTTCTTTGATAAATTTTGCATACTACTTTATTTTCTTCAGCTACTTCATTGATCTCAATCTCAGTATCAATTTCTAGAAATATTGGCTTAAGAAATTTGACTGACAGACTTTTAATATATTTTTGCTTTTCATGAGTTTGAGCTAATGCATTAAGCGCTTCTAGAACAACATTTACTCCGTGAACAACAGGTTCTCCATACATTAATCGTCTAGACTGAGTTGCACTGATATGAATTGGATTGTAATCACCTGAAAGAGATGCAAATTTCAGCTGGTCATTCATTGAAAAAATTTTTGTTTTCAAATTAAATTTTTTGTTCAATTGAATCTACAATCTTTTTAATGTTTTCAAATTCTCCAATTTCTTCAAGCGTAAATTTAATTTCAAAATCCTGTTCAATTGCTATTATGATATTTATATGTGCCAATGAGTCCCATCCTTCAACGGACTCGGCAGTTGAATCTTCTGTAAGCTCTAGATTTTCAAGATCCAGCACATCAGAAACAGCAATTGTAATTTGATAAATAATTTTTTCTCTATTCATTTTTTATCCTAATTTGATGAACTGGCAAATGTTTTATGTTTTTTAAATCAATATAAAATAAATCATAATTTTCATGAGTATCATCTTGTTTTTTAAAGCCAAGATCGTGATATAAATTTTTCACCATATTATTTTTTAACGATGGTATATATTTCCCTGAAATGGATTTAATACTTTTTTTGGTACATTCCTTAATTAGTGATTCAAGCATCGCATACTCCATTTCCCTTTTGATTACTCTGCAGCTCATGACCCACAACTCAATCTTCAAGTGTTGATTCTTGATTGATCCAATGATTATGGATATTAATCCATTATCTCCAAATTTGTCCTGTAATCTGCCTGATAAGGCTATATAGTTTTCGCCTCTATAGACCTCTTCAATTTCTGCAGGCGAGTATCTTTTGGTTGTAAGATTAAACTGATTAGTCTTGTTTACTAATTGAGTAATTCTACTTAAATTGATTTCTTTAAAATTTTCTATTGTAGCAACCATCTTTAAGGATTTTAAATACTCTGAATAGTCTTCAAATGTTAGGCTGAAAGTATCTCTTTTTTGGTTTTGTTCATAATATGAATTTCGTGAAATGTCATCACTCGACATCTCATGACTTTCAAATAAACCACTTTTATCAATTATTTTAATAAATTGATTTACATCTGCGCCCACATCAGGAACTGAGACCGCGGGTTGCATTTGGCGCACGATATCTCTTTCGGATGGGTTATCATCTATAAAAACCAAAGAATCTAGACCAATATTTAAATCTTTTGCTATTTCTGAAATACTATTTGGTTTAGGGTTCCAATTTGCTTGAATTGAGATAAAGTCCTCTTTTGAAAGAAGAGAGTCTTTGTGAGAAAGGCCATTAAGCGCATTATCTATGTCATTTTTCGATGCAACAGAAAGCATAATCCCTCTTGATTTTAATTCTAGTATATATCTTTGAAAGTTGAGATATGACTCTGATACTGCTGTTTCAGTGCCAATTTTTATTCCTTCAATTCCATCATCACCAATTACACCACCCCATAGTGTATTATCCATATCAAGAATCAATCCTTTTTTATTTTTTCCATAAATACCTTTGATAATAGACGCAAGATTTAAAGAATGATATGGAATTAACTCATAGCCAATAGCATATTTACTTGCAGTCCAGTCATCTAAATTATGCCATCTCTCTAGACCCAGCCAGGATGCAAGATAATTAATATCATTTATATAGAAATTTTTATTTGATTCTTTAAACTCAACCATAGATTTATTGAGGTTATTAATAAATAAAGTTTTGCCCGAATGAAATGAGCAATCGAGGTTTCCAAGGGGTCTGGAAAGAGGAAATTCAAAATTATTTTGAATTACTGTGCATTTGAAGTTCTGTGTGGCTTTTTGCCAAATAGCTTGCAATCTTTCTATCTCATATTTTAAAAGATTGTCTACTGTTTCCTTGGTGTCAGAAGGAATTGGGTAATGTTTAATATTTTTTTCAGTTGTATGAATTAAAATTACTTCTGGATTGAATTTTTTTAATAGCTTGTTCTCAAAAAATAATTCTTCAAAATATTGATTATATTCTCCTTCAAAAAAATTTGGTTTAATCCCCGCATCAAGAAGAAATAATTCTAAAATATTTTTTATTTCTGAGGTAGTAGAGCCACCAACAATAGCAATTCTAATTTCAAGGAAATTATTTTTAGCCAGCAGTTTCTTTTTTAAGGCAACTTTTTTTCTGAGTATTAATTGAGCATCTATTGGATGGGCTAATGGAGACTTATTCTCATTCATTCTTAAATATATACTTTATAAATTTATTGCATTAACAGCATTTACGGCTCATTATACAGGTTGTTAGAAGTGGTGCCTGCATTTTTATTATGTTTAGAAATGCAATTTTTATAATAATTATTTATAAGTCAATAATTTCTTTACTAAAGCTAGTTTTATTAATGATAAATATTAATGATTAACCAAATAAACATATCTATTATTGATTATGGAATGGGTAACACTCACTCCTTAATGAATTCATTGCGGGCTTTAGGATGCTTAAATATAAATCTTACATCTGATCAAAAAATTATTGAAAAGTCTGATTTACTCATTTTACCTGGAGTGGGTGCATTTGGTGATGCAATGAAGAATTTAGAAGAAAAAAATTTAATTTCAATATTAAATAACGAAATTTTAAATAAAAAAAAACCGATATTAGGAATTTGTTTAGGCATGCAACTCTTATTCGATTCTTCTGAAGAGTATGGTTTTCATAAGGGTTTTGGTTGGATTCCTGGAAAGGTTGAAAAAATGAACCAAAGCAGAGAATATAGGATTCCTCATGTTGGTTGGAATAATCTTAAATTTATGAAGAAATCTGATTTGCTGAAAAATATAAAGCCAGAGAACGACTTTTATTTTGTTCATAGTTTCCATGCAAATTGTAATGAAGAGCATATTTTAGCTAAAACTGAATATGGAAGAGAATATACAGCCATTGCCCAGCATAAGAATGTTTGTGGTATGCAGTTTCATCCTGAAAAAAGTCATCATAATGGCCTGCAAATTCTTAAAACTTTTATAGAAATCACTGTATAGCTTATGCTTAAGAATAGACTTATAGCTTCTATTTTTACTAAAAATGATCTTGTAGTTCAAAGTTTTGGATTTAATAAATATCTTCCAATTGGAAATATAGAAACAGCTATAGAATTTTTTGTAAATTGGGACATTGATGAAATTTTTTTAGTTGATATAGATGCCTCGTTAGAAAATAGAGAACCTAATTTTGATCTTGTAAAACTTGCCACCACAGAATGTTTCATACCATTGACTGTAGGAGGTGGAATTAATTCTACAAAAGATATAGATATGTTGCTAAAGGCTGGTGCAGATAAGGTGAGCTTAAACAATGCAACCTTTCTAAAACCAGAATTAATTTCTAGTGCAGCTGAAATTTTTGGAAGTCAATGCATTACTATCTCGATAGATGCAAAAAAGATAGATAATCAGTATTTTGTCTATGATTACCTTAGCAAAGAAATTATTCATGAAACTGTACTTGAAAGAGCGCAAAAGATGCAGGATTATGGCGCTGGTGAAATCTTATTAAATTCTGTAGATAGAGATGGAAAAAGAAATGGATATGATATTGAGTTACTGAATAGTGTTGCACCAAATATTGAAATACCTGTTATTGCAATTGGTGGGGTTGGCAAGGTTTCTGATCTTGCAAAAGGCATTCTATTAGGCGGCTGTCAAGCAGTTGCTGCAGGTAATATTTTTCATCATACTGAGCACAGCACTATTTCAGCCAAATCAAAGCTTCTTGAAGATGGGGTTAATGTAAGGCTTGCGTCTGAAGTGAAATATAAAGGTTTTAAATTAGATTCAATGGAGAGGCCGTTTTAAGTTATGCAATATTGTAAGCGTTGTTTAAATCCAGCCAATCATGCATTAAATATCACATTCAATAGTAATGGTATCTGTTCTGGCTGCTTGGTTCATGAGGAGAAATATCAAATTAATTGGGATGCAAAGGAGCAGGATTTAAAAAATTTACTTAATCATTTCTCTTCAAGAAGCGGTTCAAGCTATGACTGTATAATCCCCGTAAGTGGAACAGGAGATGATTTTTTTGTGACTGATATTATTAAGAATAAATACAAACTTAACCCATTATTAGTTACTTATAATACTCATTTTAATACCAAGGTTGGAACAAGAAATCTTGCTAGATTGATTACGGAATTAGACTGTGATCATTTATTTTCAACGGTTGGTCCAGATACTGTAAAAGAAATTACAAGAGTAACTCTAGAAAAATTTGGTGATATTTATTGGCACGTTCTAGCTGGCTCTCAAACTTTTCCTGTTCAGATTGCAACAAAACTTCATATTCCATTGATCATATGGGGAGTTAATGGGTGGCTTGATCAGGTCGGAATGTTCTCGCATCATGATAATGTTGAGATGACAAAAAAAGTTAGAAAAGAGCATGCAATGAGAGGTTTCGATGCTCAAGATTTGGCAGGCTATAGCAAGAACCTTTCTGACAAAGATCTTCAAGCATTTACTTACCCATCTGATGCCCAGTTGGAAAGGTCTAGAGTAAGAGGTATATACCTTGGCAATTATTTATTCTGGGATTCTAAGGCTCAGGTTGAATTAATGATTGAGAAATATGGATATGAAACTCTAAAACAAGATAGAACTTATAACACTTATGAGTCAATAGGTTGTTGGAATAATGCAGGGATACATGACTATATTAAATTTCTTAAATTTGGATATGGGAAAGTCACTGATCATGCTTCAAGAGATATAAGACTTAAAAGACTCACTAGACTCGATGGAATTGAGCTTGTTAAGAAATATCAGACTGTAAAACCTAAAAATCTAGATTTATTTTTAAATTGGCTATCCATTGAGGAGCAAGAGTTCTTCTCGATTATTGATAGATTTAGAGACCAATCTATTTGGTGCTTGGATAAAAATAATTCTTGGAAACTTAAAGATTCAATTACAAATCATACTCATAACAACTCAAGGTTTTCACTTACGGATGAATCTAATTGTGAGTATAGATTAACAAAAATACTTGAAGAAGAGAGAAAAGAAGAAGGATATATATTATTAGGAAGGAGTTACATAGATAAAAATAACTTTAAGGCTATAGAAGGATAAAATGAATTATTGTAGAACATGTGTCATGCCAGATACTAAGCCTGGTGTCTTCCTAGATGATGATGGAAGATGCAATGCGTGCCGTGCAAAAGATCAAAAGTCATTAATTAATTGGTCTGAACGAAGAAAGATGCTCGATGAGATTGTAGAGGATGTGAAAAAACAAAATCACCCATTCTATGACTGCATTATTCCTGTTAGTGGTGGAAAAGATAGCTGGTTTCAGGCACTTACACTAGCTGAACATTACGGTCTTAAAGCTCTTTGTGTCAGTTTAGGTGCGCATGTCCCTACTACTGAGGGTATCGCAAATTTGAATAATATGATTAAAGATTTAAATGTCGATCATATTAAAGTAACTTTAAAACAGTCTGTTTTTAGATCGATAAGGCGTAAATGTTTTATTGAGCAGGGTGAGCCAAATTGGGCCGAGCACTGCGCAGTTTTCTCTAGTGTTGTTAATATTGCAATGATTTATGATGTTCCTCTTGTGGTTTGGGGGGAGGATATAGCTTTTGAATTTGGTGGCGCGCAAAATCAAGAGAGTAAACCAAGTGCCGTAGAAATTGATCAAAATGATTTAATTAAAAATAAAACAATTTTGGATTGGTTGGATGATGATATTTCACCCAGGGATGTCTTCTTTTACAAATATCCTTCTCATGAGGATATTAAAAAAGCCTCCTTGCAATCAATCTATTTAGGGCACTTTATTAAATGGTATGGACGTAACAATTTCAATATAGTCGAAAAGCGCGGGTTTCAAAAAAGAGCTAATGGACCTTTATCAGGTAATTATCTTGATTATGACAATATCGATGAAAAACTTTGTCAAATTAATATCTGGTTCAAATATTTAAAATTCGGGTTTTGGAGGGTGACTGATCAATGTTGCTATGATATTTGGAATGATACATTAAGCAGAGATGATGCCGTAGATATCGTAAATAAACTTTCTCAGGAATTTCCACATGAGGACTTTAAAGATTTTTTAAATTTCCACTTAATTTCTGAAGTCGAATTTTGGGAAATTGTTGAAAAATTCAGAAATAAAGATATCTGGGAAATGAAGGAAGGTGAATGGTCATTAAAATCAAAATTAGTAAAAATTTAATACAAGACCTGTCTTACATTTGCAGATAATATTTTGGTATAGTAATTATCTACATAAATAGTAGCTAGTTAATTTAAAATACATGCAGGATATTTTTCTCTCAATATCAATCCCTTCTTTTAATAGGGGTTCTAAATTAAAAAATTTGCTTGATAGAATGGATGCTCTAATCTCAGATTTACCAGCATCAGATATCAATAAAGTAGAGTTACTTGTTTCAGATAATCATTCTTCAGATAACACCTCTGAGGTATTAAAGGAATTTAAGGCTGATACTAGATCTTATACTTTCCGAAATTATAGAAATGATGAAAATATAGGATCTGATAGAAATTTTGTAAAATCAATTCAAAGAGCATCAGGCATATTTGTTTGGCTATTATCAGATGATGATATTATTGAAAATGGTGCTGTTGCTGAAATAATGGCCACTCTTAAAAATAATCCCGAGGTTGGTTGTGGATTTATCAACTATTTTTTAAACGATGATAAAACCATGAGCGCAATTCCCATGGCTAATGATTCCTTAATAGTTCCAAATATAGAAAGCTATGTAGAAGAGGTAATGTTTGCTGATTCTATGGTCTCTTCATGCATTGTTAAAAAATCATTACTGACAGACAAACAGCTTAAATCTCACATGGGAGATGGATTTCCATTTCTCTACTGGACATCATCAATTCAATTGGAGCATTCTTCAGCAATCATCAGGAAGCCACTAATTACATTTCTTCACCCAGGAGTATTTGAAAGCAGAACAGCATCAAAAAATAGAGAGCAAACAAGAGATTTTTATTTTGAAGCTCACTTGGGATTCATGAAATATACAAGTTATTTAAAAACTTTACTATCATCTAATAAGTTGAAAAAAAAGATTCAGAGAAGAAATCTAGATGAGAATTTTAATCAGATTATTTTTCATAAAATTACTTCTAAAAAATATGACTTTGTTTCAATTTCACGGGCCTTACCATTAATGGTAAAAAAATTTTATTTTAATCCGTCTTTCTGGCTGGGACATATCCCCCTGCTGATTGGACCTTCAGTCCTTGCTAGATTTCTTGAGCCATATAGGTGGAGGTGGTTGAGTCAGCGAGCTAAAATTAAAGTAGCAGCTCTAAATATTTTCAACCTAAATTAGATTTGGGGCTTACAATCTATTTATTATTTTCAGCAGATTTATTATCCAGAAAATTTTTAAAAATATTTGAATCGTTTTTTAATAATTCATTGAGCAATTCTTTGTCTTTTTCCCACCAGATAGATTTCTCTTGAAATCGATATGGCACATACATTGCTTCTTTCTCTGAGCTTAAGCAAATAGGAACAATGCCTTGTCTGTATGCTTCACATTGGGTAGTAGAGAGCCATCCTGCAACAAATTTAGGCTTTTCATCTACCATTAATTCATATGCAGATGGCGCACGATTATCAGACAATCTAATGTTGTCTGAATCTTTGAACCGTGTTGTAAGTTTCCCTTGATATGAGGGATGTAGCTTAATGACAATTTCATACTTATTGCGTTCAAAGAAATCTATGAGCTCCAGTAGATTTGTAAGATTCATATTATGATCCTCATCATTCAAAAAAATTAATATTTTATTTTTGAGAGCATCTATCTGCTCATAGGGATACAGTATAAGCTTGCTTGAAATCCCATGATTAGAAAGATATTCTTTTTCGTCTAAAGAATATAAATATATAGAATCATAATTTGGGTATGTAATTGAATACAAAGCGGGGTTGGGCTTAATATTTTCTCTATTCAATGAGAATGCCTGGTCTATGAGACCATGACAAAACCAAGTAGTCTCGATTCCAGCCTCAATAGCAGATGCGGAGACTGTGTGCGCACCTCCTGAGTAAACTTTAATATCTGGATTTATTTTTTTTAAAGCTTTGAACAGGCAAACAAAATATGTAAATACAGGTAGAGAAGTAAGAGCTTCATAAAGTAAATTATTTTTTCCATCCTCAGCAGTTAAGTTTGAAAGTACAGGCTTGATTTCTTTAAATGTGATGAGAAATTCTTTGTATAAGTCTAAAAAATTTAATTGAATGACTTGAGTAAAATTTTTCTTGTCATAACAATCTATATATAGAAGATTAGTGGTTGATATTTCTTTATTCATTACCCTGAAATAATTTAAATGCATGTGAGGTGCAGAGGATTTAATTAGGATATGATCCTCAATAACAGTCTTTTGTTTTACTTCTACAATCTGCAATAAAAAAAAATGTATGATTCTCATTAAACCAAATATGAAAATAGCAAACTGATATTTAAAAAACTTAGGTTTTTTACTAAACAATGAAGTGTTTCTTGCAATATAAGAGTTTGAAAAAATCCACACTAAACGTTGAGATATTTGCATTAAGAAGTATGTAGTTTAATAAATTTTTTTTTCAATTTTTCTCTTATACATTATACTGACTGTCTTTGATCAAATCACTTTATTATTTTTATCAAGGCTGGATGGCAGAGTGGTCATGCAGCGGCCTGCAAAGCCGTTTACGCCGGTTCGATTCCGGCTTCAGCCTCCAATAATTATAAGCTGAGTCATATTTATATTTTTAGGCGTCACTGCCAGCGATCTCTTTGTATGAAAATGGTCCGTTGATTCTTCCATCTATTACTTTATAAATTTTATTACATTCTCTTAACGTAGAAATTCTATGGGCGATTGAAATGATTGTTTTTTCATTCCTTAAGGTCATAAGTTCTTCAATTACGCCTGCTTCTGTTTCACTATCAAGAGCAGATGTAGATTCGTCTAGTATCAAAACTTCTCTTTTATTAAATAACGCTCTGGCTATAGCAACTCTTTGTTTTTGGCCACCAGAAAGTCTGACACCTCTATCGCCTAAATCAGTATCAAGACCATCAGGTAGATCTTTAAGAATAGGATTTAATTTTGCTAACTTTAAAGCTTCTTCAAGTTTTGATGGATCTAAAGCATCTTTGCTAAGGGTAATATTTTCCTGAAGAGTACCATCAATAAGAAATATATCCTGAGGTAGATAAGCACAATAAGCAAGCCAACCTTTAATATCCTTATGCGCATCTTGTGTATTAAATTTTAATTTGCCAGATGAAGGTTTTAAGAAACCGAGTATGATATCAACCAGGGTAGTTTTTCCTGCTCCAGAGGGACCAATCAGTCCAATAAAGTCACCTTTATTAATCTCTAAGTTCACCTCATAGATTGATGGTTTTGAGGTATTTGGATATGTGTATGAAATATTCTCTAATTTAAGTTGCTTAAATGCATCTTTGGATTCTTGCAGATTCAATGATGAATTAGCTTTTTTATCTAGACTAATGTTTAAGTCAATATCTGCACCTTGATCTTTCATAATTTTTGCTAGCAAAAGTATAGATTGCTTACCAAAAATGAGTGCATTAACTGAAGTTTGCATCTGGCTTATGAGCGGAGCAATTCTTATCATCGCCCCAGCAAAAATACTAAGTAAAGATAGTGTGGAAGTTAGATTCGATTCAGCGATAATGCTGACTGAAATTACCAGGACAATAAACCCAATTAAAGCAACTTCAATTAGGTTTCTTGGAAGAAGAGAAAGTAGATTTAGCCTTACTCCATTTTGCGCAATCATTTCTGCAGAATTACTAACAGAGTCAATAAAAAACCTTTCTTTGCCAAGAGCTTTTATTTCTTTGAGACCATTAGCAGCCTCAGAGGTTCCTCTTAAAAGGTTGGCGGCTCCTTCAGTAAATATTTCTCCATAAGAATTAATTCTCTTTGAAAGAAGAAAATTATAGGTAAAAAATAATAAAAAAAGTATTGTTATCAGCATTAATACAGTCTTGAAGCTAATCACTGCTAGAGCTATAAATGCGGCAATAATGACTATAAAACTGCTAAGTACCTGAAGAGACGACTGCAAAACTTCTTTATAAACTGAAGAATAGCTAGAAATTGAGGCTAGACTTTCTGCATTTTTACTAAGTATAAAAGTCTCGTAATCTTGATACAGAAACCCGTTTATCATAATTTTTTGAATTTTTGCTTGCTCTAGATGAGCAAAATGAAAAATTAAATAATTAGTAAAAATAACTAAAAAAAACTTTATTATAAAAGTTGCAAGTAGGGCATAGCCAATAATTAACACCACTTGTTCGGAATTAATATCATTAAAAAATTGAAGTAGTTTGAATTTTTCTTGAATTATTGATGCAAAAGAGGGGTCTATAATAATAGCTACGTAACCACCGATAAGACCTATCCCAACTATGTCAAACAAAGAAGAGAAAATAAAAACCACAACTAGGGGGCCTAGGAGTTTAAATTTCTTTCCTAGTAAGTATCTTATACTCTCAAAATAGGTCATTTATATATCAAACATTAAAATGTTACGCGGAGATTTGTATGAAAATTTCATACCTCGATTAACAGGATATTACTTGATTGCTTGAAGTTAGTTGAAATTATTTCCATATCATCCAAGGAGCTTTATTAGATTCATATAGCTCCTCGAGGTACCTTTTTTCTGCAAGGGTATCCATAGGCTGCCAAAAGCCTTTATGTTTAAAAGCCGCTAATTGATTTTGTTTAGTGATTTCTCTTAAAGGTTGTTCCTCCCATGAAGTATTATCATTTTCAATAAACTCAATCACATTGGGGTTAAGGATAAAAAAACCTCCATTAATCCATGTATTTTCATGTTTGGGTTTTTCGTTGAATTCAGTAACATCCTGATTTTCGTTGATAGAGAGAATACCAAATCTTCCCGGAGGGTTAACGGCAGTAACAGTGGCCAATTTATTATGGGATGCATGAAATTTTATGAGAGATTCAATATCAACATTGCCTAGGCCATCACCATAAGTAAATAGAAATGATTCTTTAGGATCTAAATACTCTTTTACTCTCTTCAGCCGACCGCCTGTTAGGGTTCTCTCCCCAGTATCAACGCATGTTACATTCCATCGCTCTGGTGAATTTTTTAGGATTTCAGAAGAAGCATTTTGCATATTGAATGTAATATCAGAATTTCGAAGAGAATAATTTTGAAAATATTCTTTAATAAAGTACCCCTTGTAACCACAACAAATAATAAAATCATTGATGCCATATGAACTTATAATTTTCATAAGGTGCCATAGTATGGGTTTTCCACCAATCTCTACCATTGGTTTGGGCTTCACTGTTGTTTCCTCTGATAATCTAGTGCCAAGCCCTCCGGCTAAAATAACTGCTTTCATATTTTCTTGCGTCTTTAAAATTCTCTATTCTAACATTAGCAATATGCAAGTCGCCTAACTAATCAAAATTTTTTTTTAATTTAATTCTCACATCATAAATAAATCAAATATAATTGTTTTTTTAAGCAGGCAAATAGATATAACTAAACTTTAGATAATCGGCTTAATTTTTTTAATTTTTAAAAACTGGATCAAAAAATATGAATGAATTTATAAGAGTGCCCTATGGATCAACAGTTCATGGTGATGAAGAAATAGCGGCAGTAGTAGAGGTTCTTAATACAACTACTCAAATGTCTAAAAATGTTTTGGAATTTGAAGACAAGATTGCAAAGTCATTTAGCAAAACAAAAGCTGTGATGGTTAACTCTGGATCTTCCGCATTATATGTTTTGATAGAATCTCTAAATTTACCCAAGGGATCTGAAGTGATTACACCTGCATTAACTTTTGCAACCACAGTAGGCTGCTTAGTAAAAAATGACTTGATACCTCATTTTGTTGATGTGGGTCATGATACATACTGCATAGATATTGATAAGTTGGAGCAAGCTATCAATGAAAATACCTCTGCCATTATTGCACCAGATCTTATGGGAAATATATGTGAATGGGAAAAAATCCAAGAAATTGTTGCTAGAAAGAATAAGAATATAAAAATTATTTGTGATTCTGCGGACACACTTGGTGCGACCTTGTTCTCTAAGCCAACTGGATCTTATTGTGATGCTGCAATTACTAGTTTCTATGGTTCTCACGTCATTAATGGTGCTGGAAATGGAGGAATGCTTGTAACAGACTCTGAAGAAGTTTCTAATAAAGCAAAGTTGCTCAGATCCTGGGGGAGAAGTTCCTCCTTATTTAGTGAAAGTGAGGCTATTGAGAATAGATTTAATATTCACTTAGATGATATTCAGTATGATGCTAAATTTGTCTTTGAAGAAATAGGATATCAGTTGGAGCCATCAGAAATTAGCGCTGCTTTTGCCTTAGTTCAATTTAAAAAATTAAATCAAAATATTAAAGCAAGACAAATTAACTTTGAGAAGCACATTAGTTTTTTTAAGGATTATGAGCAATATTTTCTCTTGCCAAAACAAAACCCTAATGCCGAAACGGGCTGGCTTGCATTTCCAATGATTGTGAAAGAAGATGCGCCCTTTACAAGGACCGAGCTTCAAATATTTCTAGAAAAAAGGAATATTCAAACCAGAGTTGTATTTACAGGAAATATTTTAAGACAACCTGGATACAAAGATATTAACTGTATTGGTTCAGCAGGTGACTTTGCGAATGCAGATAATGTAATGCGAGGTGGTATTTTGCTTGCACTTCATCATGGACTCAGCGATGAAATGATAGAGCATGTTCATTCTTCTTGCGCTCTTTTTTTAGATGCCTTAAATAATAAGTCCTAGGTTTAGATTATTTCTGATATTTGCCATTTTCATATGCCCGAATTGGCAAAAGTAAAATTATCAGTGTATTCCACCTGCATAATGCTAATAGGATTTATTTTTTAATACTAATATTAATGCCATGACAAAAGGTAAAGTTTATATTGAGGGCTCAGTTTGCTTTCTAAACTATGATCTTTCATTTGGCGGTACTGAGAAAGTAATAGTTTCTCTTGCAAATTATCTTTCTGCCCAAAAAAGAAAAGTTACCATATTACTTCTTTCAAATAAAAATGATTTTAAAGATTTTTTAAGTCCTGAAGTGGAAATAATCTCATTGGATATTTCTAAAATTAAATATTTCATATTCTATTTTGCTATCTTTATACGAAAGCAAAAATTTAATAATTTTATTTCAAATGTTTGGCCATTAACCTCACTTAGTTTCTTAGTGAGAGCTTTATCACCAAAGACGAAATTAATTTATGTGGAGCATTGCAATTTAACAGAACAATTCAGAGAAAGAAGCTATTTTTTTAAAATTTGTCAGAATCTTTCAATTAAATATTTATATAAATTTGCTCATTCTGTTGTTACTGTATCGGCAGGCCTGAAAGATGACTTGATCAAAAAAGGCGTTTTATCCTCTAAGATTACTACAATATATAATCCAGTAATCTGCGTTCCTCCCGACGAGCAAACTGAAATTAAAATAGGGAATAGTGATTTAATTGATAAGTGGTTAACTCATTCAGGAAAAAAAATCATAGCTGTCGGTGAGTTTAAGCCTCAGAAAAACTTTATTAATCTCGTAAATGCTTTTAGTTTATTAAGAAAAAAAATTGACATTGATGCATCTTTGTTGATTTTGGGTGATGGTCAAGAGATGAATGAAATTCGAAATGCTATTAAATCCCAAGACTTAGATAAACATATTTTTCTTCCAGGATGGGTAAAAGATCCGCTACCCTATTTTAAATTTGGAGATATTTTTGCTCTGTCATCAAATTATGAGGGGTTTGGAGTAGTAATTGTTGAGGCCTTATCTCAGGGCTTAAATGTTGTCTCAACTGACTGCAAGTCGGGTCCAAGCGAGATTTTAAAAGATGGAGAATTTGGTTTTCTTTGCCCAACACAGGATTCGTTGGCATTTGCAGAATCTATGGAAAAAGCTCTGAAAAATCCCTTACCTGAGGCAAAGCTATTGCAGCGTTCTTTTGATTTTACAGAAGAGAAAATTGGAAAATTATATGAAGAAATATTGCTTAATAGTTAAATAATTTTCTATGTTTATCATGCGATATAATTGATATCGAGGATAAAAAATATGAAAAATGATTTTTGGAAAAATAAAAAGGTTTTAATTACCGGTGATAGCGGTTTTAAAGGTTCATGGCTAACCTTGGCGCTCAATTCCGCGGGTGCTATAGTTCAAGGCTTATCTAGAAGTGATTTAAATAATAATCATGAATTGTTTGTAAATCTCAGAATTGCAGACATTTCGCATACAATTGACTCAGATATCAGGGATTTAAATTCTGTTAAAGATATCTTTAAGAATTTTCAACCTGAGATTGTATTTCATCTTGCTGCTCAACCTTTAGTCAGAGCTTCATACATCGATCCGGTTCAAACATATGAAATTAATGTCATGGGAACCTTGAATATTTTAGAAGCTATTCGAGAATCACAATCAGTCAGGTCTGCTGTTTTAGTAACCACAGATAAATGTTATGAAAATAATGAGTGGGAGTGGGGGTATCGAGAAATTGATCCATTGGGAGGCCATGATCCATATAGCAGTAGCAAGGGTTGTGCTGAAGTATTAATCCAATCTTTCCAAAAATCGTTCTTTAATGATTGCAGCACTTCTCCGGGAGTAAGCTCGGTAAGAGCTGGAAATGTTATAGGTGGAGGAGATTTTTCTAAGGATAGACTGATTCCTGATCTGTTTAAGGCTATTGCTAACGAAAAGAAGTTAATTTTAAGAAATCCCTTGGCTACTAGACCATGGCAACATGTTTTGGAGCCTATATCAGGCTACATAACAGTTGCAGAGCAGTTATACGAATCTGGAGCTGGTGGAAATGATAGCTGGAATTTTGGCCCTCATATTACTGACATTAGAACTGTTCAAGAGGTTTCAGAGTTATTTTGCTCCAATTGGGGGGTTAATGACATGCTCGATCATGATAATCAGGCTGGTCAGCCACACGAGGCAAAATCGTTAAGCCTTGATATTAGCAAGGCTTTTTTTGGTTTACATTGGTCTCCAAAATGGGATTTAGAAGATTCTATCAAACATACAGTTAACTGGTATAAGGCATACTTTGAGGGAAACAATACCCTTGAACTAACTTATAAACAAATAGAAGAATATTTTATAAATTAATTATCTAATTTATTAAGTTATGCTTAATTCAAAACCTAAAGTATCTGTAATCATCTTATCCTATAATCAATCTAAGTATATTTCAGATGCCATACAGAGTGTCCTTGATCAAACTTATCAGAATTTTGAAATTATTATTTCTGATAATGGTTCCACAGACTCGTCCAAAGAAATAATTGAAAATTTCTTACATGATAGAAGAATTATTTTTCTTGATTACAAAGAAAATCTTTCAATTTCTCTCAGACAGAACCAAGCAGCGCAAAAAGCTTCCGGCTGCTTTATTAGCCTGCTATATTCTGATGATTATTACTTGCCTTCTAAATTGGAAAAACAGATCAAAATTTTTTCTTCATTATCTGAAGAGTGGGGTGTAGTTCACGGTCCAGGAATAGAGTTAGATGATCTCACAGGCCATCAGCAATCAATTCCTGCGACTGCAGCCCATGGAAAATGCTTAAATTTATTATTTAGAAATTATTCTGATGGATTTATTAACCCAATTGCCCCATTGGTAAGAAGAAAAGTATATTTAGAATTTCCGCTATATGAGGATATGTTTAGTGAGGGAGAATCTCTTTATTGGAGAATTGCCACCAAATATAAATTTTTTTACTTGGATGATCCGTTAGTTGTAATGAGATACCATAATAAAAACATGGGCAAGGCAATAAAAAAAAATATGGAGATGCATTTAATTTGTCTTGATAGACTTGAAGCAAGCGATGGGTTCCCGCCACGCTCTATTACATTGCTCCGTAAATATAAATCTCAGATTATTTTTAGCAATACCTGGCATTGCCTAAGGACTAATTTTGAAATTCAATGGGCAAAAAAAATTATATTTTCATCCATCAAATCATATCCAAGAGGATTATTTAGTTCGAGATACCTAACGGCAATTTTCTTTTTGTTAATGCCACAAAGACTTATACATCAAGTTAATAAATTAATTAATCGTATTTTTAAGAAGAAATTTATTACTCCGCTGGATGATTATTATAATTAAAAGCCATGCATTCAAAGAATCTCTGCTTAAAAATTTATACATCATCTTCAATTTTTATATTAATTAGTAAAGTATAGAAATGAAAATTCACATAGTTGATTATGGCATGGGAAATATTTTCTCGGTTCAAAAGAAGTTACTTCAGGAAAATGTAAATATCTCCGTTTCATCATTGCAGAAAGATATAGTCAATGCAGACAAAATAATTTTATTGGGTGTTGGGCACTTTAAAAAAGCAATGGATAATTTGCAAGAACTAAATCTTATTGAACCCTTAAATAAATTTGCCCTTATTCAAAAAAAACCTATTTTGGGAATCTGCCTGGGTATGCAGTTAATGGCAAATTGGAGTGAGGAAGGAGATGTTTCTGGATTGGGATGGGTCGACGCATCTGTAAAGAAATTTAAGACATTGAATACTAAAAAATTTAAAATACCGCACATAGGGTGGAATACAGTCCAGTTGTTAAAAAAAAGCGCGCTAATGCATAATATTAAATCGGAAGAAGAGTTTTACTTTGTCCATTCGTTTTACATAGAACCTAATGATCCCCGAATTGCCCTCAATGAAACAAGTTATATCCAAAATTTTTGCTCAGGGATTGAACAGGATAATATTTTTGGAGTGCAATATCATCCAGAGAAAAGTCATGATTCTGGCCAAACTCTATTTAAAAATTTTCTCTCTCTTTAAGAAATTATGTATAGGCCAAGACTAATTCCTGTTTTACTTTTAAAAGATAATGCTCTAGTAAAATCTATAAAATTCAAAGACTACAATTATATAGGTGACCCAATAAATGCTGTGAAAATTTTTAATGAACTAAAAGTAGATGAGTTAGTCCTATTGGATATTGATGCAACTTCTGAGGGGAGAAGAATATCTTCTGAAGTTATAACAAGAGTAGGTGAAGAGGCTAACATGCCTTTTTCAGTCGGAGGAGGAATAAGCTCAATTCAAGACATCCAGGAGGTTATTGCCTGTGGTGCTGAAAAAGCAATCTTAAATTCTTATGCTATTAAAAATCCATTATTCATTAAACAAGCTTCTGAATATTTTGGCTCTTCAACAATAGTTTTATGTATGTATGTGAAGAAAAAATTTTTTGGAAATTCAGATTATGTTTTCATCAATAATGGAAGAGATGCAACAAAATATAAACCAGCGGCACTAGCAAAATTGGCAGAAGAAATGGGTGCAGGAGAGATAATCATTCAGTCTATTACTAAAGACGGAGCTATGAATGGTTATGATTTCGAGTTAGTTAAAAGTATCTCTGATATCATAACAATTCCAACTGTTGCATTGGGCGGAGCTGGAACCTTAGATGATTTTATAAATGTTTACAATTATGGAAATGTAAATGGAATCGCTGCTGGTAGTTTTTTTGTATATCAGGGCACCAATAAAGGAGTTTTAATTAACTATCCTTCTCGCTCAGACATCATTAAAATATCTAAATTACCCTCAGAAACTCCAAAATAACCTGACAAAAAATTATGCAAACGAATAATTATCAAATCTGTAAAAGATGTGTAATGGATACATCTGACCCTCAGATTGTTTTCAATGATGAGGGTTTTTGTAATCATTGTGAGACATTCTTAAAAGAATCAAAAATTATTAAACCTCAGGGAGAAGAGAGAGAGCGTCAATTATATCAATTGATTGAGACCATAAAGAAATCTGGAAAAAATCAAAAGTATGATTGTTTAATTGGCGTGAGCGGTGGAACCGATAGTAGCTATGTTGCCTATATTACTAAGGAATTGGGCCTTCGGCCTTTAGCAGTTCATATGGATAACGGTTGGAACTCAGAAGAATCTGTAAAAAATATTAGAAATTTATGTACAAAGCTGAATATTGATTATGAGAGCTATGTTTTAAACTGGGAAGAATTTAAGGATATTCAATTAGCTGTATTAAAATCTTCAATTGTCGAGGTGGAAATTCCAACGGATGTTGCAATTGTCTCTATTCTGCACAAGATAGCATCACGAAATAATATAAAGTTTATTATTGGTGGAGGAAATTATGCTACCGAGGGGATACTTCCAGATTTATGGTTTTATAATCCCAAGGATCTGAAATTGCTTAAAGGCATTCAACGGCTTTTTGGATCTAGGAAAATACAATCATTTCCTACTTTTGATTGGAAAGCGGAACTATATTATAAATTCTTTAGAAGAATAAAAATGGTTTATTTGCTGAACCTTTTGCCTTACAACAAAACAGAGGCTCTTGAAACATTAAAAAGGAGTGTTGGCTATCATGAGTATGGTGGAAAACATCATGAATCGGTCTATACCAGATTTATACAGTCTTATTTTCAACCAGTGAAATTTAATTTAGATTATCGAAGGGCTACTTTTTCATCACAAATTTGTTCAGGCGATCTCACTCGAAAAGAAGCAATTGAATTACTGAATGAACCCTCTTATGATCATAATCAAATTGATAAAGATAAGGTATATGTAAGTAAAAAATTTGGTATTACTTTAGATGAATTCGAGGATATTCTAAATGCACCTCCTAAATCCTATAAAGACTATCCTAATGACGAAAAATGGTTAACTTTCATTTATAATCTTTATAACAATTACTTCAAGAGTTGATCAGTAAATAGGGCTACATGAAAATCTTAATCTGCTTTAAGCAAAATTTCTTTGACCCAAAATAAATTATGAATTTAAGTAATACAAGAATTGGTATTATTGGCTTGGGCTATGTTGGGCTGCCTTTGGCTCTTGAATTCAGTAAAGAGTTTCCAGTTATTGGTTTTGATATAAGCGAAAATAGAATAACTGACCTTCAAAGCGGTCATGATTTTACAAATGAAGTTTACAAATCTGACTTGGTGGAAGCTAATAATATTACCTTTTCATCAGACTCATTGGATCTAAAGGATTGCAATTTTTATATTGTTACTGTCCCTACCCCGATAAAAAAAAACAATAAACCAGATCTTGGTCCCTTGTTAAGTGCTTCTAACCTTGTAGCTAAGTTGCTTAAAAAAGATGATGTAGTTGTGTATGAGTCAACCGTATACCCTGGGGCTACTGAGGAAGACTGTGTGCCGATACTTGAGAGGATCTCAGGACTAGTTTTAAATAATGATTTTTATATTGGTTATTCACCTGAAAGAATTAATCCAGGTGATAAGATGCATCGTTTGCCAAATATTAAGAAAGTAATATCTGGCTCGAACAATGAGTCTGCCAATTTTATTGAAAGAGTCTATCAAAATATAATAACTGCAGGTACATATAAAGCTGAGAGTATCAAAGTCGCAGAAGCAGCAAAAGTTATTGAAAATACTCAAAGAGATCTTAATATCGCTCTCATTAATGAGCTGGCTATCATATTTAATCTAATGGATATAGATACCGAGGCGGTATTGCGTGCAGCAGAAACTAAATGGAATTTTTTACCATTTAGACCTGGATTAGTCGGCGGTCACTGCATTGGTGTTGATCCATACTACTTAACCCATAAATCCAAAAGCCTTGGTTATAAACCAGAAATTATATTGGCTGGAAGAAGGTTAAATGATGGCATGGCATCATTTGTGTCCTCTCAAGTTTTAAAGCTGATTGCTCAGAAAAATATCAATATTAATAATGCAAAAATTTTAATTTTAGGACTCTCTTTCAAAGAAGACTGTCCTGATATTAGAAATACAAAGGTTGTAGATATTATGAATGAATTAATTGAGTACAAATGCAACGTAAGCGTCTATGATCCATGGGTAAGTAGACTTGCGGCTAAGAAAGAATATGGGATTGATCTTATTAAGAAAATTGAGGTTAATCAATATGACGGAATTATTATTGCAGTTGCTCATAAGCAATTTAAGAAACTAGGAATTAAAAAAATTAAGTCTTATGGTAAGCCGAATCATGTTCTGTATGATTTAAAGTATCTATTTTCAGCTGAGCAGGTTGATAAACGATTATAATTTAATGGCCTCATATACTAACACCAAAAAAAAACTTCTTTTAAAACCAAAAACTTGGCTGGTCACTGGTGTTGCTGGTTTCATAGGCAGTAATTTATTAGAAACACTTCTAGTATTAAATCAAAAAGTTGTAGGCCTTGATGACTTTTCTACAGGAACACAGGACAACCTTAAAGAGGTGCAATCTTTAGTTTCAAAAAAGCAGTGGTCCAACTTTACCTTTATCAAGGGAGATATTTCTAACATTAAATCTTGTGAGCGTGCTTGCATGAATATTGACTATGTATTGCATCAAGCAGCACTTGGATCTGTTCCAAGGAGCATCAAAGATCCAGTTAAAACAAATAAAAGTAATATTTCGGGATTTCTTAATATCATGGTTGCTGCAAAGAATGCTAATGTCAAAAGTTTTGTATATGCTGCAAGTAGTTCCACTTATGGAGATCACAAAAAATTACCAAAAAAGGAGCATATTATTGGAAACCCTCTTAGCCCTTATGCGGTTACGAAATATGTTAACGAGCTTTATGCTGACGTGTTTTATAGATCTTATAAATTTGATTCTATTGGTCTCAGGTATTTTAATGTCTTTGGTAAAAGGCAGACTCCAAAAAGCACATATGCTGCTGTAATACCAAAGTGGATAGATTCAATTATTAA
>MDTG01088162.1_pt1 | contig 26977 bp, 25 predicted proteins | sample 811421 | NCBI WGS metagenome assembly MDTG01 (sample SAMN05326645, study PRJNA326480) | marine metagenome | isolation source: seawater | place: Pacific Ocean: South East | collected 2011
AAAAGGCCATCCATACCAAAAGTCCTTGCCTCATCAGGCACAATAGGAACTATATTGTTCCCGATTTTTTTATCTCTCAATAATGAAGTGATAAGCCTTACAAACACCATTGTAGTTGACATCTCCCTTTTGGATTCAGAATTGAATTCATCAAAATGAGAGTTATCGTCTACCTTTAGATTTGCTTTTATTGGCTTTCTTTTTGGCAAGAAGCCTCCTAGTTTCTCTCTTTGATGTATTAGATATTTATATTCAGTACTGTTCTTGCTGAATTTAAGATACTCCAAATTTTTTAATTTTTTTGCATCGATAGGCAAGTTAAAGTTTTTAATGAAGTCATTAAGATTTTCTTCTGTCAGTTTTTTCACTTGGTGTGTAGTGTTATCTGCTTGCCTTGATCCAATACCGTAACCTTTGACAGTAAATGCAAGTATTACAGAAGGTTTGTCCGTGCATTCATAGGCTGACTTATAGGCATTAAATACTTTTAATGGATCATGTCCTCCTCTATTTAAGTTCTCTATTTCATCATCTGTCATATTCTCAACAAGTTTTAAAGCTTCTGGATGCTTGCCAAAAAAGTGTTTTCTAGTGTATGCGCCGCCTTTAGCTTTAAAATTCTGATATTCTCCATCAACAGTATTGTTCATCACCCATTTAAGTGCTCCTGTTGAGTCTTTAGCTAAGAGATCATCCCATTTTCTACCCCAAATAGTATTTACCACATTCCATCCAGCTGCTTTAAAAATAGCGCCTAATTCAGTAATAATTCTAGAGTTTCCTCTTACTGGCCCATCCAGTCTTTGTAGATTACAATTAATTACAAATATTAGATTATTCAGCTTTTCTCTTGCAGCCAAAGAAATAGCACCCATAGATTCAGGTTCATCCATTTCCCCATCACCACAAAACATCCAAATTTTTCTTTTTTGATCACTCTGCAGCAAACCTCTTTGTTCAAGATATTTCATTACATGTGCTTGATATATTGACATTATTGGCCCTAAACCCATTGAGACTGTAGGAAATTGCCAATAATCTGGCATCAGCCATGGGTGTGGATATGATGAAAGACCATTACCATCTATTTCTTGTCTGAAGTTATCTAACTGATGTTCTTTTAATGAGCCCTCCAAAAATGATCTTGCATATATGCCTGGAGAAGAGTGCCCTTGAAAATAGACCATATCAGATAAATTTCCACCTTTGAAAAAATGATTAAAACCAACTTCATATAATGTTGCTGCAGAGGAATAGGTAGATATATGGCCGCCTAGATCAAGTTCTTTATTTGCTTTTAAGACTGTAATTAAAGCATTCCATCTAATGTAATGTCTAATTTTTTCTTCTACATCCCAATCACCTGGATAACCACTCTCTTCAAACTGAGAAATAGAATTTTCAAAAGGGAGATCCATAAAACCTGAGTCTAAAAGACCCTTATTTTGGGCGTATTTTAGAAAATTTTGCATCAAATCAGAGGCATCTTCTTTTCCATTAAAGAGTACTAGGTTCTCTAGGGCGTCAATCCAGTCATGGATTTCTTCTGAATAATTTTTCGACATTAGTATTAAATTAGTTATTGCAGATCAACACTTCAATCATGTAAAACTTAATCGCTAAAGATTGACATTGTAAATCATAAACAAAGCTTAACAACAAAACAGATAAAATAATTTATGAGGGCAGAAAAATTGCTATAAAATAAAACTTCTATTTTTTATTTGCAGCAAGAATGAGTAAAAAAAACATCTTTATTTGGCTATAAAACTTCTGAAATGCTATATAATTTCGTTTGCACCACTTTAGACATAAAAATACAAAATGGCAGATAAAACAACACCAGAAAACTTTCTTTCATCAGATATTCAGAATAATGAAGTAGATTTAGGCAAGATGTTTAGATTTCTTTTAATGCAATCAAAGCTGATTATCTCTATAGTTTTAGTGGTATTTATTCTCGCATTTGCCTTTTATAGTCAGTCAACCAAGCAATATAGAATTAAAAGTCTTGTTCAGTACGAAGCATTCAATCAAAATGTTTTTAATCCATCTCAAACTCTTCAGTTTTCATCTTCGATGAATTCTTCATCAGATATTTCGAACATGGTTCAATTGTATGAATCGCGTACAAATTATCTTAGAGTGATTAAAGACTTGAAACTTAATATAAGTGTCAAAGAACTTGGTGATGAAGAAAGTATTGATATAAATATAATTTCTGATGAGAATGATCTCCTTGAAACACATGAACTTAAGCTTTCTTTCTCAGATAAAAGTTATAGCTTATTAGACCAAAACCTTAATGAATTGCAATCAGCAGAATATGGAAAACAAAATCTTTTTAATAACTTAAAAATACTTGTAAATTCGGCTAGCTTAACAGAGAACAGGCCTATAGACATTTTTTTTAAGAACCCGGAAAGCATGTATAATGCCTTCAAATTAGCGATGAATGTTAATACAAATCAATCTAGAAATTCCTTTTTTATGAAAGAGGGCTTAATTACTGTTTCCTATGTAACAGATGATACAGACCTAGGGAAAAAAATCATAAATTATGCAAATACTATTTTTCTAAACCAGAGAATTTATGATGAAAACGAAAAATCTAGAAAGGCAATTAATTTTATTGAGGAAAACATAAAATCTATAGAAGAATCAGTAGAAACCAATAAAATCAAATTAAAACAATTCCGTGAAGAAAATAAATCAATTAATGTAAGTTTAGAGATTGAGGCTATTATCAACAAAATTCAATCTTTAGATGAATCTCTCAGTGCTATTGACATTGAAATTGCTAAAGCAGAAGAAATATATACAACAAATAATCCTGCATTTTTAAACCTTTTGAGCAAAAAAGCATTAATTGAAGAACAGAAAGATAAAGTTTTATCTGAGATTGAGATGATGCCAAAAGAACAACAAGAGTATATCGATTTATATAATGATCTTGAGGTATCGCAAGTTCTATTTGAAGAGCTTGAATCTCGAAGATTAGGTTTTTCAATACTTGAAGCTAGCACTATAGGTGATGTTAGAGTAATTGATGAAGCTTATGTAGATGCACAAGTTAGCCCAAGATTATTATCTGTAGCTCTTGCTACTTTATTCGCCCTCATAAGCGCGTTAATCATTGCAATTTTAAGAGGTTTATATTTCTTACCTATATCTAATCCAGCTGAAATTTTCGATAACAATATTCACCTCCCAATCATAGGTGTTATTCCTGACATTAGTGATTCTAATGACCAAAATAATGAACTTAAATTAAATACTTCATTTGAATCTTTGATTGTAAACATTAACTCAATTCAAAATAATCAGCATGATAAGAATACTATTACAATTACAAGCCCATCAGCAGGTAATGGTAAATCAACGATTTCTATGAAACTTGCTGAAGGTTTTGCAAAAATCGGTAAAAAAGTATTGCTAGTTGATAATGATTTAAAAAGAGGGGATTTAGGCAAGAACTATGGTGTTAAGAGTATTTCTGAAAACACATTCAATTCTATAGATGGAACAACAATAGAAAAATACAATGTTGATGAAAATTTATTTCTTATCCCGAGAGTAAAAGGATTAAGCAATACTTTCCAATTTCTTTATAGCGCAAAATATAAAGATAAAATTAATTTTTTTAAAGAATATTTCGATTTTGTCATCTTTGATACAGGGCCAATATTAGCTGTAGCAGATACTTCGATGTTGGTTGAAAAAAGTGATTTTAATATACTTGTTGCTAGACATGGTATTAACAAAATCAATGAAATAAGGCAGTGCCTAGATAACTATAAACAAATTAGTAAAAATATTGATGGTTTAATATACAATGCTTATGCAAAGCCTCAAGGTTATTACGGTTATTACAGCCTATACGGAAATTATTCCTATCAATACTATGCAGATAAATATTTAGATGATGCTTATGATTATGAAAAAAAAGATTAACTTTCTATTAGCGTTAATACTACTCAGTGGTTGTAGCCTATCTCCGGGGATGCATATGCAAACACAATCTTCGTGGTCAGATGATTCTAGGTATGTCTATTTAGAATCGATTGAAAAGAATGTAAGACTCATCAAAATATCAGAAACTCTTGATGCATCTTACGAGAATAATTATGTTTATAAGATAGGTGTAGGTGACCAGATTGCCGTTACTGTTTGGGGCTTAAAGGATATATTTCCTATAAACAATGTTAATCCTGATTTGAATTTAAGAAGAGTCGATGCAAATGGCAATATATTTTTCCCGTACATAGGCTTAATTAAAGCCAAGGGAAGTACCCAAGATGAGTTAAGAGATAATGTAACAACTAATTTATCGGAGTATTTTACTGATCCTCAAGTAGACGTTACTATTGCAAGATTTAATTCTCAGCAGGTTTTCGTTTTAGGGGAAGTTACAAAACCTATTAAAATTAATATTACAGATGTTCCAATTAGCCTATCAAATGCAATAGGAGAATCATTTGGTTTGAACACTAATACATCCGCAGCTTCCGAAGTTTTTATAATAAGGCAAAATAAGCTTGGGGATGAACCATTAATTTTTCATGCTAACTTAAAAAATCCTTCAAATTTTATTGAAGCGGGTAATTTTTATCTAGAAAATAATGACATTATTTATGTAAATGCTAGCGGAACTGCTAGATGGAATAAGGTAATTTCACAGTTCTTTCCTTTTTCAAGTTTTCTCAATAGTGTAGATAACCTTACATCTGATTAATTAAGTATTGTGACGGCCTCCAAAAAATCATTTTGCATAGTTTGCATAGCTAATTATTGCAGAAGTCCAGTGGTAGAAAACTTTCTCAAAAATAGATTTGGAGGTAAGTATGAATTCTTTTCTGCAGGAATTTCACCTATAGCAATGCCAAACATGCACCCTAGATCTTTAAAGTACTTAGAAGAAAATGGAATTGATCATGATTTCCACACTCCAAAAAAAATCAATGCTAAAATGTTGAGTTATTTTGATAAATTTCTTGCTGTAGACTTTTTTGTTTTAAATCAATTAAATATAAATTATCCAAAATACAGACATAAGTTCTGCTCATTAACAACACAGTTTAGAGATATTGATATAGTTGATCCTTATAGGTTTAGTGCTGATGAATACATAAAAACCATGGGTGATATAAAGCTTGTTGTTGAAAAAATAAATTTAGAGGAGTTCTTTGGTTAAAGATTAATTTTACTCATAATGCAGTTTAAATAGTTTTAATGATAATAATTTACCTCAAAGGGTTTTGAATAAGCTCTATTATTGTTTAATTAACTATTTGTGTAATCCAAATACCAGCTAACAAATTTATCTAATCCATCTTTCAACGAAGTTGATGGCTTGAAATCAACAACATCTTCTAAAAAAGCAATATCAGCATAAGTTGCTCTAACATCACCCTTTTGCATGGGTAGGTACTCTTTTAATGCATTAACACCAAGGCTTCTCTCTAAAGTATTAATAAACACTCCAAGTTTAACTGGATTGTTATTGCCTATATTATAGATTCTATATGGAGCTGAGCTTTTGCTAGGAACTGGAGATGAAGGGTCCCATTGGTATGCAGAGGTTGCTGGCAAATCAATTAATCTAGTTAAGGACTCAACAATGTCATCTATATATGTAAAATCTCTTAACATATTTCCATTATTAAAAACTTTTATTTTCTTGTCTGCTAGTATGGCTTTAGTAAAGGAATAATATGCCATATCAGGTCTACCCCACGGACCATAAACTGTAAAGAATCTTAACCCTGTCGTAGGCAATCCATATAAATGTGAGTATGTATGTGCAAAAAGTTCATTAGATTTTTTGGTGGCTGCATATAAAGAAACTGGATGATCGACACTATCATCCTCAGAAAATGGCAATTTTTCATTCATTCCATAGACAGAGCTGCTTGATGCATAAATGAGTTGCTTCACTGTATTATGCCTACATGCTTCTAGAATATTTACAAAACCAACAATGTTACTATCAACATATGCCCTTGGATTTTCAATCGAATAGCGAACTCCTGCTTGAGCTGCTAGGTTAATTACAACGTCAAATTTTTTTTCAATAAATAGATCATTAATCTTTTTCTGGTCAACAAGATCAATTTTATGGAATTCAAATTTTTTGCTTTTTATTTGGTCCAGTCGATCATGCTTTAAAGCTACATCATAGTAATCATTGAGGTTGTCTATACCAACAACGGAGTGACCATTACCAAGAAGAGCATTTGCTGTATGGGCACCTATAAAACCAGCTACACCTGTTACAAGTATTTTCATTTATTTTTTTTCTAGTTTTAATAATTATCTATTTTTATACATCAATAAATAAAAAAAAATTTTCAATACTATTCTACATTGTTATTACAAATTATTTTTTAAGAATTTTTGATAATTGAATCTAAAAATTTATTTCGCCTATCGTTAAGTATTTTTGACAAGTACCCTCTAGCTGTTTCAATGTTTTCATTTCCCAACTCAAACTTTAGCTTTTTGGATTTAATTATTTTTATAATTAGATTAGAAAGTTGCAATTCATCACCGGGTTTTATAAGCCATTTATCTGGAATTAATTCTGGTATGCCTGCAATATTTGATGCAATACAAGGCTTTCCTCTACTCATAGCTTCTATTAAAGATCTTGGCAGGCCCTCTTTGAAACTTGGATGTAGATATATATCTAATGAGTCGATCCAGCTCATGACACTTGGCCCCGAAGGCAAGCTTCCATCAAAAGAAACATAACTTTCAACACCAAGAGATTTTGCCAATTTTATAAATCTTGTTGGGTCACCATTTCCTAATACTCTTAACTGAACATTTGAATAATTTTCAACAACACTGGGTAATGCCCTAATAGCTGTTTGAACTCCTTTAAGATTGCCCTTTAAAGTGCCAATCATGCCTATCACAATACAGCCATTTGTAGTATTGAAGACTGGCAAATCAACTGTGTCATCAATATCAACATTTGAGCAATGAATTATTTGACCTGAACATGGATATCTTCTTTGAAGAAAAAATTTTGTTACATAAATAGAGTAGTCAGAATGAGATACAAGATATCTCATTAATAAGAAAGCTAAAGGAGAGAATAGTTTCCTCTTAATGGTGCCATGATTCCAATTACTATCAAATGGACAATCAACCACTTCTGTAATAATTTTTAGCTGCTTCCTTTTTGAGATAATGAAAGTTAATAACCCTATGTAACTTGGCACTCTTAAAATGACATGATCGATATAAGGCAAAATATTGCTTATTGTTTGAGTCCAATTCAATAAAGTTTTTTTGGCATTTAAAATGCTTGAAAAATTATCAAGTAATTTAAACTCAACACCATGACAATCGCTTTTAACTAAACTATTTGCCTGCGACTTTGAGCTTAGCTCACCACCACATCTTCCAATAACAATTATTGAACTAAAAACCGATAAATACCTTTGCCATACTTTGGATGGCAATCCACCACTTGAATACACGGATCCTTTATAAGTAAAAAATACATGGTCATGTACAAAAAGGAGTTTCAATTTATTCTCTTTATAACTCGAGCCGGCACACCAACAACTAATGAGTTTTCGGGAACATCTTTTGTCACAACTGCTCCTGCTGCGACAATACTTCTAGAACCAATATTTACACCAGACAAAATTCTTGCACCGCAACCTATCCATACATCATTATTAATGGTTACTTTTTTGTATTGTAGAGGGTTATATTTTATTGGAACATTAATATCATCATATGAGTGATCAAATGAGATGATTGAACTCATGTGAGCAATAGACACATTATCTCCAATATCAATGAAACCACCTGCATCTATATAACAACCAGCATGTATACTTACATTTTTACCTAAAGATAGTTTCTCAGCATGCTTTAAAACTATATTTGGACCTGTATATACATTATGGCCAATACTTTTACACAATCGACTTAGTAAAAGATACCGTGTAAATACTAAAAAATTTGAACTGCCTGATGAAAAAATAGAAAAAAGAAATCTTATTACAAACTTAGGTAAAATTAAAAATAGTTTTTTCAAAATTTCTATAAGCAGATTAAATGTCTTAAAAAATTTTCTTCCATTCATGAATTAGATACCTTTGGAAAAAACTGTCTAAAAAAATAAATAATTATCATGCATGCTAACGGCAGCTTTACTCCCAAGGATAAAACTGTTGCCAAGTCTGCTCGAACTGCATAAATAGAAGCAGATAAGAAAAATAGATAAAAGACATAATGATTTAGAGATTTAAAACTCATATTAAATAAGGAACCAAGGGACAGGGCTATTAAAATTGCCATTATGATAACTCCCCAAATGCCACCAATTATATATCCTTGAGCTATTATACTGAATCCCCAGCCTGCGCTACCAGAGAAACCATTTATTTCCCTAAATTCTGAATTATACCAATTTGTTGAAGACACTATTTCTCCACCAAAAATACCAATAGGGAAAAGTCCCCGAACTATATCAGTAAAAAAAAACCAACTGTTTTCTCCTGGTGCACTATACAGAATAGTGGCATATAAATTTCTGCCCGCTGATATAAATTCATTGGATAATAACAAATTTGCTATTAATTCGGCGTCAAAACTCAATCCTGTAAAAGTATTGTAATTGAGAATACCTTTAAAAATTTGGCTTATTGGAACAACCAATATCATGACGCCAATTAGCATAAAATAAATACTAATTTTTGGGTTTTTTCTAAACGAAAAGAAAATAATTACTGTTAATAGTAAAAACCTAAAAATAACATCTCTTTCTCCTTGTATAAGCATTGAAAATACTGAAAGAATGAAAATTAAAATTGTGGGCATAGAAATTAACTTAGTTGCTCTTGAAGCTAGTAGTCTAGTAAGTAGAAAGGTTCCAAAGAATAGTGTGAATAATTGTAAAGAATTGGCAAAGGAGTATAAATCCTGTTTATTTGAAGCAGCACGAAAATAAATTAAGATAAAAAGAGTAATTGAAATGGCTAAAATTATTAAGAGAAACAATTTATCTGAGCTTCTTATTGTTTCATACCTAATATTATAAGTATATTTAGGTTTACTAGTTAGCTCAAAAACAAATGCAACAGTAAAAGTAAATATCAATGACAAATTCAATGAATAATTTAATATTTCCATATCTATAGGAAGAATCTGATTTGGGACTATCATTTGTTGTAATGGGTAAAAAGAAGAGTAAATCGCTAAAATTGGAATGAATAAAACCCTTGGGTCATGAATCGCTCGATTTTTTTTATATGACATAAATCCATAACAAATTGATAGCAGCAGAAAATAAAAAGATTTCATCACAATACTATCTACAAATACTATTGGCAGGAATAAAATCACTAGTATTGTGGTCATTCTTCAGCCACACTCATTAGATACCTAGACAATTGATTTAAATCACTTTCTCTTTTAATCTCATGCGTAATTCTTCCACAAGAAAAAAGCATTAACAAAGATTTATATTTTAAAAGAGATTGAGTTAATTTTTTAGAGCTCATTGTTTCAAATCTACTAGTAAATGTTTTTCTAAGCAATAATCTTTTTTTAACAACTTCAATATGTGTATTTAAATAACATACCTCGATTTCTAAACCAATTATTGAATATAGTTTAAAGTAAAATTTTGAATATAACTTTATTAATGATGGAGTCATAAAACAATCGATAAAGATTGAGGCAAAAGACTGAAAAATACCCTGATGAGCAACCAGAACTTGTGATCCATTATTCTTTTTTGACAATAAAAAATTGACTAAATTGCAATGGTAAATTGACATCTTTAAAGAAGAAACTAATTTGTGCGGAGATAATAACATCACAAAAAAAATAAGTGGAATATGTAATAAAAAAATTGGTACTATTTTTTTTAAATCTGTCTTAGGGATTGATTCATAGTGAAAATTTATATTACTGGCCTCATGAATAGCAGACAAATTCTTAACCAATGTAGTTTTTCCTGAGCAAGGTAGACCAATAAATTCTATAATTTTCATTTTCTTTTTATAAAGCTTATGATGCCTTCATTTACTTTTTTGTTAACATAATTCAAAGGAAGCGAGGCATCGATAGTCAAAGGTTTTAAACTGCCTAAATTGCCTATCTGCCTGAATTTAATATGTCTGTTTTTAAAATTACTCCATTCCATTTCACTCTGTCTACGCCTAAAAACTATCTCTAAATCGTTTGGTATCAATTTTATAACCTTTGCATTGATATTATTTAATGAAATGCCCTGATAAATCCTCAATTCCCATTTAGCTAGGATACGCAAAATTAGTGATTTTGAATGTATTTGAGCATGAAGTAATGGGCCGTCGTTGGAACCATTTATATCCGATTGTGGAAAACGATCACAGACAACAATAGCACCAAAACTTAAAAAAGATTTAAGTTTATTAAATTTCATTTTTTTTGAATAAGCCAAAGATATAGAATAAATTGCTAAGGCATATTGTTTTATAATGTTCATTTTAGTCACATCTGAACCTTTTGAAATAGACACCCTTTTCGACTTTCTTTTCATTAAATTACGCAACATTTTAAAAATTTTTATTAAAAGTGAAGTCTCCCCCTTACCAGAACCCATATAAATTGACGCTGTATTAAATTTATATTGAAAAATTTCAGTAACTCGACTTATTTGGGTAGATTTTCCACTACCATCGGCACCAATAAATACTAAAGCTACGCCTTTAGATAGGCGTCTATGTGGATTGAATCTAAAAAATTTAATCTTTTTTTGTAGCTGGAAAAAATTAACAATTAGACCTGCTATCTTATTATTAAGTCTATTTTGTCTTATGAGGCTGAAAGTTCCAGGATCTCTTATTATTTTTTTATATACTTCCTTAAATAACTTATCTTTATCGCCTTTTTTAAACATATTTACCAAATTTTCATGATCAGATAACTTAGGTGCTAAAGAAATAAGCACGTCTTTATCAACTTTTGGTATATTTTTAAGCTCAGAAAAAATAGGCACCAAGGAGTATGGCTTACCAAATTTTAACGAGTACCTTATAACACTAAAGAAAGCTTCAATCTGTTCATCTAAAATAAATATTGGGTAAAAATCATGTCTTTTCTTGTTTAATAATATATTTTTTAAAGGCGTATATTTATAACTAAAATCATAACTTACTGATTTTTGCCCAAATACAATTTTTGTATACATTTGAATATGTATCAAACGTGAAGATTCTTCAGAAAAAAAGAACAAGTCATAAATAGATGCATCTACTCTAAATCTATTAGGTAGCCCTAAAAAAATATTATGATCAGATATGATTTCTAGCATTTTATGGACAGAATCTGGATCAATTAATATATCGAGATCCCCTTGACCATTAAATGATTTTTCAAGATCAGCAGAGCCTTTCCAGACACAGTAGCTGACATCATTCTTATCTAAATCTTCAAAAAATAATCTTAATCCAATATCCACTGCAAACTCCTCTTACAGGTTACTAATATTTTTGTATCTAATCCAATTTAAATATTTATCTAAAGATTAAGTAAAAAACCAAGCACTAGACTAAAACATGAAACTAAAAATAAATGTTTATGTAATGCATAGAAATTGAATTTAGCTTTTACTCTTAAGAGGTTTAATAGAAGGCAATAATTTATTACCACACATAACACTACAGCATATGCAATAAACGAAAGATCAAAATTGACCGCTACAAGTACAGATAGAATAATAATCAAGGCATAAAAGTATTGTATATATGCTCTTTCTCTCAGAAGACTCAAAGAACGAATTGCAGAATCTATAAATTTAGTTGAAATTCGAAAATATATAGCGAAAGATAAGGCCTGAAGTACAGGACCTACATTTACCCACTTTTCTCCAAGCAAGAATTCCACTAACTCATCAGAATAAAGATACACAAGCATGTTAATAGGTATGCTGAATAAACCAATTATTAATAATTTTGTATTTAATGAATTTTCAATTTTATCTGATGTTTGTCGCGAATATATTGGAAATAATACCTTTTCACCAATAGTTCCCAATAAGGTAGCAGGCAATGTCATTAGCTGATAACCACGACTATAAATGCCAAGAAACGTAGGTCCAAGCTTTAGTCCAATAATAAAGTTATCAGCTTCTAAAGCAATAAAATTTGCAATTCTTGCAACAGTATAATCGAAATTAAAATTCTTGAATTTTTCTAAACTATTGAATTCTAATATCAATTTATCCTCAGACTTTGATACAAATATATAACTAAATATTAAATTAAATGCATAAAATGAAATTGTAGCAATTACTAAGGTTTCGATAGTTGGAGATACGAAATATAAGCTAAGACCAATACATATATAAGAAACAAAAGTGGCTGCTATATTTGATACAGCAACCTCAAAATAAGAAAACTCTCTTAAAAGCCAAGAATTATAAATAACAAAAGCTCCATTGAGCAAAAGGATCAGTAACAAATATTGCAAAATCCAAGTTACATCTGAAAAATTAAAATATGCAGAAATTGTATTTGATAACAAAAATAAAAAAATACTAAGGAAAAAAGCACTAGTCGTTGTTACCAATAAGGAAGTATTTCTATCTTTTTGAGAAATGTTATCAAGATTTATAAGTGATTGTGGAAAGCCCAGCTCAGTAAATATTCTGCCCATGTTTATAATCAACATTGACGCAACGTATGCACCAACTAACTCAGGACCAACTTCTCTTGCAATCATTAATGTGAATAAAAATTGGCAAGTGAATTGGAATAAAGTAGAAATAGTTATCCATTTAAAACCAACTCGCTCCTGACTTTTTACCATATAAACTCTACTGTGAATTAAGATTTAGGATAATTAATATGACCTGCAATTACCTCATCTGGTACTGGAAGGTCTTTGAGAATCCACCAAACTAGCTGTGATTTAGGCCTTAATACCACCCAACATGTTAATAATATTAAAAGAAAATACAAAAATATATTTGTTCGTTGCACATACCACTTCTCTAATTGACCTTTATAAGGTGCGATTACTGTTTTATAGAAATTTTCTGAACCACGTGATCCACTCATTATTTCTTCTTCATCTCTAAAAACAATGCTGCCTATTCCTGACAGACCTGGCCTAACTTTTATGATATTTTCTTGGGTATCTTTGTTATATGAAGAAAATGCTTGACTGGTTAGTGGTCTTGGTCCGATTACGCTCATATTTCCAAATAATATGTTCAGTAACTGTGGAAGTTCATTGATTTTGGATTTGCGTAAAAACTTACCGACGGGCAATACTCTTGGATCATCTTTTACAGTAACTGTGCCTGTACCAATGTTTGGACTATCTTTTAACATTGTTGCAAATTTATAGAGTTTAAAATCTTTGCCATTCTTTCCAATCCTTTTTTGTAAGAAAAAAACTTCACCTTCTCCCGAAAATCTAAGGATTAAGACTATAGGAATAAGTAGAGGTGAAAGTACCAATAGTGCTAGAAATGAAAATAGAATATCAAAAATACGATTCATCTATTACATCCTTTGATCTAAGTACTTTCCAGTTTCTTTATGTGCAAATTCTGGCAGTAGTGTAAAATAAATTTCTAAAATATCTTCTTTGGTCCATTTACCTTTATTCCTAAGCTCAACCACCCTATCTGTAAAATCATCTAATTTAGATTCATCAAACTCAGGATTATTCTTGATTACACCCACTGTGTTATATGACTTCATATCCAAAATCTCGGTTCCGGTATAGAACTCTTCAAAATCCTTTTCACCGGTTGTATCGCTCTTAAAGAAGAAACATGGCCACTGTTTCTTTGGTAGCAATTCTTTCATGCGAGATCTAGCCTCTTCTTCAGATTCACATTCAAATGCATCATATCCACGAGCATTCAAATAGCGTGTGGCGATTTCAGAAAATGTTGTAAGATGTAATGACTCACTTAATTTAGGGAAAAAAATATCTCTATTATCTCCTAGCATTCCAGAAAGTAGGCATAATTCCCCAGATTCCTTAGGGGTAACGAAATAACGACGTACGTCATTTGGAGCTGAGAATGGCTGATCCTTTGCAAATCTTTGATTAAAACCATGTAAAAGAGAACCATCAGAAAATGCAACATTAGCAAATCTTGCCATAGAAATATCTTGTATAAGGCTTTCTCGCATTAAAAACATTTCCATAATTCGTTTGCTTGCACCCATCATATTTACTGGGTTAGCAGCCTTATCAGTCGATACACAAAAATATTTTTTAGCTCCAAAATCACTAGATATTTTTAAAGTATTAATAGTATTAAAAATATTTACCATAATCATTCGCATCAAAGTATAAGGATCTTTTTCACTTCTTACATGTTTAAGTGCAGATAGGTTAAATACAAAATCATAAGGACCTTCTTGAGACATTAGAGCTTCAAATTCAATTGAACCACAGTCAATTGCAAAAGTTTTAAATTCACCAGTTACATAACCTATAGTGCTTCTTAAATCTCTAACTAGCTCAACCATGTTATTCTCTGAGATATCTAATACATGAAGAAGCTTAGGATTACGTTTAAAAATTTCTCTTGTCACTGATTGACCTATTGATCCTGCACCTCCAATCACTAAAAATTTGCTTTTCTTTATGACACTTTCCAAGTGATGATTATGTCTTGCAATGTCATCACCAAAAAGTTCTTCTTTTCTACCTACCAAATTTAATATGTTCAACTTCGCTCCCTTATATGTTTTTTTGGATTAAAAGCAGGCTGAAAATTAATTTGCTGGCCATCAATATGATCGCTCACCAATAAATTCTCAAAAAGGCTATTTGCTAACTTATTCTGAAACATTAAATTAAGTATAAAATTAATTAGCATTGGAAAAAACCAAAAGAGCTTAAGTTTTTTTTCATCAAGTTTTGCTAATAGTCTAATAAAATCAGAAGTTGATAAATCTTCCTTATCTGATGGAAATAAAATTAAGTGTTTTGAGGTATTTGTTAGAAAACATGAATGAATGTAAGAATTTAAATTATCAATATGTAAAAAACTTTTTAAATTCTTTATTCCCTTAAAAGGTATTGGTATTCCTGTTGCTATTAAGTTTCTTAATCTAGACACATTGCCTGGTGCATCACCCCCATATACTAGTGGCAATCTCAATATAAATAATTCCATAGGACCATTTTTACACAAATCTATTAATTCAGCTTCAGCTAAAGACTTACTTTTAGAATATGAATTTTGAGGATCATGTGGTGAGTTTGCAGAAAAAGAATTATCTTTTGAGGAAGTACCATTTACACCTATAGTGCTTATAAATATAAACTTTTTAACTTTTCTTTTCTTTGCTGCTTTTGCCAATTTAATAGTTGCATCACGATTTACAGCTATACATTTTTGCTCATCTCTTATTGAAATATTTTTTTGATGTACACGTGCAGCGCAGTGAATGATAATGTCAGAATTTCCAATGCACTCATACCAATCATCAAAATTATCTAATTGGCCTGTTTCAACAAATAATTTGTTTTCTGATTTTCTAACAGATCCCGCTACATTATAGCCTTGATTAACTAGATATTTATTTAAATTACTTCCAATAAAACCATTAATGCCTGTGATAAAAATATTTTTTATATTCATTTCTATCGCGTGCCTATTGCAGTGATTAAAAAAGGTGTTTCATTTAAATATTGCTTAATAATTAAATTGCTGCTGATTTTTTTTGTTGCTGATTCATTATTGATAACTTCAACCCAACCACTTGAATGATGCTTATATTCAAATCCAATAACATGAAGACCAAATTCTATGAATAGATTTCGCTCAATAAAAACATTCATGCCTGAAATTAAAGCATCTAATAAAGAGTGAGGGACACCTTCTCCATAACCAGAGGGTTGTAAAAAAAACTTACCACTAAGAAAAAGGTTATCCTGTGCAACATACCCTAAGCAGTTAATCTTGTAATCAGTAAAGATCTTATTTGTAAGTAATTCATTTTTACAGCCTACAATATCTAAAACAACATTTTTTCTTTTTTGTAAAAATGACTTAATGCTCAAAGCAGTAGAATTTAACTTATCATCACGGCTAATAAGCACTACATTACTAGTTGTACCTATTTTTCTTTTTACACCACCCGATCCAGGGATCCAGATAATATTATTAAGTTTGAAGTGTTTACGGAAATAACGAAAATCCAAAAAATTTTGAAATACTAATGTTTTTTTTGAATTTATAGAAAACAAAAACACTAAAAATAATCTGAATGTGCTTGAATACTTATACCTTCCTAATCCATTTATAATGACTAATCCTTTTTTCCAAAAAAGAAAAAGGAAAATAACATTTGCACGTAAATTTGATGAAATTGAAAATTTAGAGAAAAGAATAACTCTCATTATTAACTCAAAAACGGAAAAATTTGAATCAAAAAAACCTCGAGAAGAAACAGATAGATTGTTTTTTTTGAAAAAAGCTAAAAAACCTGAGCGATACAAATCATTATATTTTTTTTTATCATTTAGCAAAAAATATCTTGGTTTCATGGCCTGTACAGTTTCAAAATTTTTACTTACCTCTAAAATAATTAGTTATTTCTATATATATCTCTTGTGAACACTTTTTCTGAAACATCATTAAGTTCATCATCCAATCTATTCGATATAATCAGATCTGATTTTTTCTTAAACTCATCAAGTGAAGTTAAAATTTTGGAGTTAAAAAATTCAGCTTCATCATAGCTTGGTTCATATATCACAACTTCTATACCCTTTGCTTTAACTCTTTTCATGATACCTTGAATTGCACTGGCCCTAAAATTATCTGAACCCTGCTTCATTACTAATCTATATACACCAATTACCTTTGGATTTAATTTAATAATAGAGTTTGCAATAAAGTCTTTTCGAATTGTATTTGATGAAACAATAGCCTGTATTAATGTTTGCGGTACATGATCATAATTTGCAAGAAGCTGCTTGGTATCTTTTGGCAGACAGTACCCTCCATATCCAAAGGATGGATTATTGTAACCTTGGCCTATACGATCATCTAGGCACACCCCATTTATTATGCTTTTGGTATCTAGACCGTGAGTCAATGCATATGAGTCTAACTCATTAAAGAATGATACGCGCATAGCAAGGTAAGTATTGGCAAAAAGCTTTACTGCCTCAGCTTCAGTTGGGTGCATAAATAATGTTTCTATATTTTCCTTCTTAGCTCCTTGAACTAGTAAGTTTGAAAATTCTTTAGCTTCCTCGAGCTCACCACCCACAATAATTCTTGTTGGATAAAGGTTATCTTTCAGCGCTTGGCCTTCCCGTAAAAACTCAGGTGAAAAAATAATACGGTCTGTAGCGTGCTTTTCTTGCAATAGTTTTGTGTGGCCAACCGGTATAGTAGATTTGATAACTACCAATGCTTTTGAATTAATATTTAGAACATCACTTACAGTATCATCTACTGAACTTGTATTAAACCGATTAGTGTTAGGATCATAGTTAGTTGGCGTTGCTATAATCACTAAGCTGGCATCTTCATAAGCCGCTTGCTTATCAAGCGTTGCCATAATACAAAGCTCTTTTTTCGATAAAAAATATTCAATTTCTGCATCTACCACAGTGGACTGTTTGTTATTTACCTTTTTAACTCGTGAATTATCTATGTCAAGAATTATCACATCATTATGCTGTGCAAGAAGAACTGCTAATGACATACCCACATAGCCAGATCCAACTATTGTGATTTTGGTTTTATTTAACAAATTAAGCCCCTTTGTGTGTTAATTATATACATTATTTTAAGCAAATGGTGCCCAGGGCCGGACTTGAACCGGCACGAAGTTTCCTTCGAGGGATTTTAAGTCCCTTGTGTCTACCAATTTCACCACCTGGGCATTGATGACAGATTTTATCATTGAATGAAATATTTTGGTCTGATTTTTTAAGATTTGATATAATTATGATTCTACATTGGTTTTTCTTTTGAGATCTTGAAGATATAGGCCTTAAATGCACTTTTTTAATTCAAATTTAAAAATTGGAGGCTGAGAACGGAATCGAACCGATGTTAACGGAGTTGCAGTCCGCTGCATAACCACTCTGCCACTCAGCCTGAAAGTTTATTTTAAACTAATAGTTATAAGAATCACCTTTAAAAGGACCATTCTTATTGACTGATATGTAATTTTGCTGGTGATCTGTAAGTTTTGTAAGTGTGCCTCCAAAGCCTTGCACCATCAAAGCTGCTACCTCTTCATCTAGTTTCTTTGGAAGAACTTTCACATATAGTTCTCTTTCTTCTAGACTTTTTGAAGCGTAACCATCTTTATATAATGCTATTTGTGCCAAAACTTGGTTACAAAATGATCCATCCATAACTCTGCTTGGATGGCCGGTTGCTAATGCTAAATTAACAAGTCTGCCTTCTCCTAATAACAACAAATAATCCTTATTAGATCTCATAACTTTATGAACACCCGGTTTAACTTCATACCAATCAAAAGTTTTAAGATATTTAATATCTATTTCATTATCAAAATGACCAATATTACAGATGACACAACCTGACTTTAATGCATCAAGCATAAATTTATCTAAAACATTCACATTTCCAGTTGTTGTAACAACCAAATCATACTTTTTAAGCAACTCTTGGTTTAGATTTGTTCCATCGTTAGTTACATCACCACCTTCATAGGCCGAAACTACTGAGAAACCATCAAAACATGCTTGCATAGCGCATATTGGATCGACTTCTGTAATATCTACAATCATTTTTTGTTGTGCGAGAGAATCTGCAGAGCCTTTCCCTACATCTCCATATCCAATTACAAGTGCTTTTTTACCAGCTAGCAGCATGTCTGTTCCTCTTTTTATTGCATCATCAAGACCATGTCTACAACCATATTTATTATCATTTTTGGATTTAGTAAGAGAGTCATTAACATTTATCGCAGGCACTTTAAGTTCTCCAGATTCAAGCATTTCTTTCAGCCTCTTAACACCTGTTGTGGTTTCTTCAGAGATGCCATGAATACTTTCCAACATTTTAGGATATTCTTTATGCACTTTGACGGTTAAGTCACCTCCGTCATCCAGAATCATATTTGCATTCCATGGCTTACCATTTTTATTTATTGTTTGATCAAGACACCATTCATACTCGTCTTCTGTTTCCCCTTTCCAAGCAAAAACAGGTACACCATTTGCAGCAATAGCTGCTGCTGCGTGGTCTTGAGTGGAGAAAATATTGCAAGATGACCATCTTACTTCTGCACCTAAATCAATTAACGTTTCTATAAGAACTGCTGTTTGAATTGTCATATGAATACAACCCATAATCTTTGCACCTTTTAAAGGCTGCTCATCACGATAGTTTTCTCTTAATTGCATAAGAGCTGGCATTTCATCTTCTGCAAGCAGGATTTCTTGCCTACCAAACTCTGCTAACGAAATATCTTTTACTTTATAATCATTCATCATTATTCCCACTGTAAAACTCTAGTCTTTCAATATCACTTTCTGAAGTTTCATCACCATACTGAATCTCAATTATTCTACATTCTTCAGCGTAAGGATTATATATTTGATGCCAATCTTCTTTACCAACTCTGAATACATCATGGAGTTCTAGATTCTCAATATGCTCAGCTTTTTGCTCAGCCCTTTGATATCTAACATCACACTTTCCTTTAGATATAAACCAGATTTCATCTCTGTTGAAATGTCTTTGTAAACTCATGCCTTTCCCAGCATGAATTATTAATTCTTTGAGTTTTATTTTTTCATTCTTATAGAGATTAAAAAATTTGCCCCAGACTCTATCTTCAGCTTCACCTAACCAATTTTTAAGTATCCAACTACTGGAATTCTTTTTATTTTCACCACCAACACCAAATTCAAATTCAATATTTTGTACAATCATTTCTGGTATATTAGTTTTATCTCTATCACCACCATTACAAAAGATTATTTGCTTATTAGGATAAGAAAGCTTGATTTGTTCTAATGCATTACAACAACTCCCATCGCTATCATCAAACCCTATCACTTCATTAACTGCTTTAAGATTCTCTAGAATTTCTTTTCTTTCTTTAAAAGACATAAAAGGTTGTCCTTTTTTTTCTGCTAACCAGTTATCAGAATTCAAAGCTACTACTAGGTGATCGCCTAATAATCTAGCTTTATTGATATATGCAAGATGCCCGGAGTGTAGAGGATCAAAACCTCCGCTGACTACTGAAATTTTCATTAATATTTATATCGCAAACCTAATTGATAAAATCTTTAAAAAACTTACTTCTTTTTTTGTGCAATCTAAAGTTTAAACTGTATGACTTATAAAACATAAGAATTTGTTTGAACTTATGTTTTAAAAAAGCACTGAAGGAAAAAGTAAATGAATTAAGAGAATATGATTCATTTAATGAGCCAATCAAATTAAATCTTTTTCTAGGCAAGAACTCTGGCATTTTGTAACAATAAATTATAATTTCAACTGCCTCCATCACTTGCTTTTGATCTGATATATCAAGATCATGTAGATATTTAAGAAGATTAATTCCCAATTTGACTTCTCTTAAACAATTCGCTTTATTTGCTTCTACTAGAACTTCATCAGAAATAATATTTTTGAATTGCATCAAGTCATTCAAAAATGTAGGACCAATATTAAGCTTACTCTTGCCTATTGCATGGTAACAACAATGAATAAAAGCAAAGTTATTACTTGGAGTGCTCACCTTATAGCCAAAAAGCTCTTTTTCTTTTTTATTCTGCATTAGGTTTTTTGCAAGATGATCAGAATTCTCAGATTCAGCATGCCTTTTTAGCCTATGATGAATTTCAAAAGCAGTGCCAAACTTGTCTATGAGAATTGGTGCCTGATGAGAATAACTAAAGTTAAATTTACTAAGTTCCTTTTCACTAGAATTTAAAAAAAAATAACCATTTGCTAGCATTATATTTACGGTTTTTAAAAAATTTTCCCTTTCAACCAGTAAATCAATATCTCGCATAGAACGCATTGAAAAATTTGGATACATGAAATTAGACATGAATGCTCCCTTTAGAAGACAGGCATCAATATTATTTATTTGTGCTAATTTAAGAAAAGATTTTAGTGAAGATTGGTATTGCAAAGATTTTTTTTGAGATGATAAAATGCTTTCTCTAAAATCTGGATTTTCCATTGCAGACTTAAATTCTTCATCAGCTCTACCCAAAAAAAAACTTGCCGTACTCGTTTTGATACAGTAATTTACTAATGAATTTTTAGAGCTTTCATCTTCTATAGCAAAGTTATTCGCTTTCAACTTAGATATGTAATTCTTAGCTAATAACATTTAAGTCTTTTTCTAATAATTGATATGTATTGTCAAGGCTATCTTCTTTTCTTCTAGAACATATACGAATTCTTATATTCTTTTCAAGTCTGATATTAAATTAAGAGCCTGCTTCGAAGATTTTTTACATGAATTATAAGGAAATGCACCAAAGAGGCTTATTTGAAAATTATAAATTAAATCTTTTATGCTTGGCGGTAATATTTTTATAGATTCGCCCCATTCCATAAAATAAATATTGCTTATTTCTGTGAATTCATTTTTTACTGCATTATTAGAATAATATAATTTCCTGTTTCTTGAATCATTGGGTAGCAAGCCAATCTGCTTATTATGAGAATTCTCAAGTTTAATTATTGGCAAGGTCTTTTGTATACAAAATTTGTTATGGTATTTTTTTAAAACGCCCAGGTCTTCAGTTATGAATTTCCCTTGTTTCGAGAATAAGTCTGATAATGATGATTTTCCTGAACCACTTGGCCCCACGAATAAAACAGCCTTGTTATTAATTTCTATTGCACTTGTGTGAAGAACATTTATATCCCTTTGATAAAGGATAAAACCAAAAACTAGGTTTAGAAGTGTGTTTGAAAGACATAATGAATCGAATTTAGCAAATGGGCTAAACTCTATCTTTTTGCCCTCTTTCAGAATGAATATACCAAGATGCTTTTTATATATGACAGTTTTGAATTTATTAGATTCTATTACTAATGTTCTTTTACGATATTGAAAGGAGTCTTTAGTTCTATCGATTACATCAAAAGAAATATCACTATCTCCAATGAAATTTAATTCATGTAACAGTTCAATCGGGGTATTAGATGAAAGGTTTAGAGAAAGGTATGAATATTGAAAACGCTGTTTTTTACGATCCGATATTTTGTCCTGCAAATCTTTCTCCATCGAAAGCGCCGAGATCTTTTGTATCTCCTTGTTCATTTGCTTTTGTCATATCAACAAGTTTCCCTAGATTGCTTATCTCAGGTTTTTGCCAAATTTTAGGTTTTGTATTATCCATAATCATGTAATTCTACTGCAAAATTTTTATATTTACCATAGTTACATAACTATTAGAAAAATCATAATGGGGTTTATATGTTATGTTTATGCCGTCTTAGCTCTTCAGGATTTATCTCAAGCATTTCTTTTTTCAACCACATTTTTAGGGCTACCAGATCATAAACTGGCAGAATTTTCCTATTTTCTTCGATGGCTGAGTCACTAAAAAAGTCTTTGGCTAGCTTCTCTTTATCAATTATTTGGTTGTAGTAATTATCTTTAAGAAGGAATTCCATTATAAAACTTTTTTTAGATTTAAAATCTAGAACTCCCATTGGCGATAAATCACCTTTTGATGTTTTCTCTAGTATGACTCTAGGCACACTTAACTTCATAGCATCTCTAAAGTAAGCCCTATCATAACCATCCTTTAATTTATAGCTTGAATTAACAGATAGACTAAATTCTACGATCCTTTTTGAGAAAAATGGCATTAGAGTTTTTATGTTGTGGGCAGATCTTGTTTCATATATGTGGCTAAAAACCATTTCCCAAATATTTGAATTCAAGGTATTTAAATGAGAAGTTAGTGGATTAAAGTATTTGCCTCTTTCATATCCATAGTTTCTATTTATGAGTGAATATAAGTCTTTAGAGTGAAGCTTCTTGTTAAGGCGCATCATATTTAATTCTTCATATAGATAGTTATTTTTTAAAGCCCTGTATTTTTCCAGATGCTTTGAAGAAATATATGTTTTAAAGAAAAAGGTTTTGAAAGCACTTCTATAATTTGGTTTTTTATTCAATTGAGAACATGTCTTCTTGTACAAAGAAAGGAAAGATTTGAATTGAAAACTTCGTGCTAAACGAGATAGCTCATCATAGCCATGTGAAATAACAACATCTCCATCAAGACCATCAAATATATAATTAAATCCTGATTTTTTTGCATTCTTAAGAATTGGATCCATTACATATAAGTTTGAGTTGTAAAGTGGCATATCTGAATCGTTGTCATAGTTAATTAAAAAATTAAATGGGCCAGTATTTTCTATTTTGATGAAGGTATGATTTAAATTTTTATATTGCAAAACCTCTTTTACATATTTATCCTCATTCGTATTCGTGAAATCATGGTTTTGTGAAGAAAAAACTGAGGAATAGCTTTTAACTTGGTTTCTAGATATTTCAGATAAGATACATGATATTGAAGTGGAATCTAAACCCCCACTCGTTATAGAAGAAAAATTATTAGCTTCAGATTCATATTCACTTATCGTATTTGTAAAAACTTCACTAAACTGACTAACACAATCATTGTAATCTCTAAAATTGTATTTTGCTGGTGATAGCTCATAGTACTTTTTGAAAGTGCATTTATATGACTCATTGATGTGTAGGTAATGGCTTTTTTTAATCTTGTAGACATTATCGTAAAAGGTTAGATCTGGAACGGAGGTTAAGGTAGTTAAATAATCATATATTCTCTTATGGTTAAGTGACTTTTTAAAAAAACTTAAATTTTTGAATCCTTTAATTTCAGAAGAGATAAAAAAGTCTGTATTTTCTTGGATTGAATAATATAAAGGATTTATACCAAATTGATCAGTGAAAGCATGAAGCTCTTTAGTAATAATATTATATATGATTATTGAAAATTGCCCTTCAAGTACTTCAACAAAGGCACTGCCCATTTTTTTATAGAGATGAATAATCAGCTCATTGCATGTCAAACCTGTATCAAGCTCATAATTTAATAAAAGTTGTCTTCTATTGGAAATAAAACAATCAGACACAACAACATTATCATTTACCTTGAGGATAGATTCCTTATGGCTCTCTCCATTCGATACAAGAATTACTGAATCATCCCTGAAGATATTAGTGCATCTAGGGTCATATAAGTTTTTCTGAGCTAAAATTTCCTTTGATTTTAGAGAAAGATTATTCTTAGCTTTTAGTGCAAATACCTTAATCACTGAAAGACCTTAATTTTTTTATATTTTTTAGAATTTTCTATCTCTGATGCTGGGAAATACTCAGAATTAGACTCTACCCATGAGTGTGAAGAAAATTTATCTTTTATATGCCATCCAATTGCTAATTTTGCATTGTAACCATGTTTTTTAAATATTCGATATATGACCAAGCTAATAACAAGACATTTTTTAATACCTAAAATTTTTGCTCCTTTTAAAACCATACTTGATAAAGATTTCTTCTGTATTTTTTTTGATGGATTATGCGATTTAATGCGTGTTGCATAGCTAATAAAAGAAGTATCTTTTATGAAATTAAATGCAATGGAGAAGAACATTAGATCACATAAAATCCTAAATTTTACATTTAGATTACTTAGGCTCATCTAGCTCTTCAAAAATTATTTTTTTTTCAATAGCATCTTCAAGAAATTCATCTAATTGGATATCAAGATTTTTATTAGGATCATCAAAGATACCTCTAAGCTTGGACTTTAAAACTTCTCTTGTATCACCTTCATCTAGTAATTCAAATATAATTTTTGCAGTATCATTCAGTTGAAGATATTCACTAGTATCTTCATTCAAAATTATTGAACTATCTCTAAGAGTGCTATAAGTAGTATTCTTATTTTTGTAGATTTTTTTCATTAGTAATGTCCAAAATTTCCAGATTTCTTTGAATGCAGAATTCCCATCTTAGCAACATATATACCTGCTGAAAAGTAAATAAAAGTTAAGGTTGAAAGTAAAACAATATTTAAAGATACGCTCTCTGTGATCTCAGGATTTGTATTAATTTCTCTTAAGATTTCTATAGCGTAGGTATTTGGCAGTAAATATGAAAGCCATGATATGCTCTCTGGGATTGAATCTAATGGAATAAGTGCGCCACTTAGTAGCAAGATTATAGCTGAATATATAAGAAATATAGGATTAGCAATTTTAAAATTTAACGTAAAGTAAGAGCTCAATAGTCCAATAGAAATAAAACTAATCACAGATGCTAATACAGTAAGTAAACCTATATGTAAATTTTGGCAAATCAACTGAAATTCATCTACCAATAGAAATGATAAAAGCAAATAAAGAGACAACCTTAGTAATGCTAAAAAAACTGGGAATGTAGTCCCCGCAATAATTAGCATTATGCTATGTCGGTTATCCATAAAGATTGACTCAATTACCCCGCTTAATTGATACCCTCTTAAGGTATTTGGAATATTTGAAACAAGTCGCATAGAAAGTTCAGTAATTAACAAGCCAAATAAAAAAAAGTTGAATGGGTTGTTAGCATATTTGCTTTGAATGTTTAGCTCTATGCTAGATGAAAATAAATAAATAAAAACTGTAAGAAACATTATAGTTATTGCAGTTGTTATTAAATTAAATTTATAGGACAAAAATACTTTAATATCTTTAAGAAAAAAAGCTTCTAGCATTTTATGCATGGCTTATTTCTCCATCTTTAATTATCAAGGTCTTAGTTTTTATTTCTTTAATTTCATTTTCATGTGTGGCCCAAATTATGATCTTATCCTTTCTTATTTGATTTAAATATTCCAATAATGCATTTTTCGATTGCTCATCAAGAGAAGTAGTTACTTCATCAAATAAGAAAACATCAGAATTATTTAGCAGGGCACAAATTATTGCTACTTTTTTCTTTTGGCCGCTTGATAGATGCATAAAGAGCTTATTTTGATAGCTAAATAGATCAAATCTCTTTAGCAGATCTAAACACAATTCATGTATCGGTTTTTTGTATTCTAGGTGCCTGATACTGTGAAAAAACTGCAAGTTCTCTATAATGGACAGCCTCCAAAAAAATGCTCTGTCAGAAGAAGAAACATAGGTTTTAGAAAAGTTTTTTGGGTGAATATCACCACTATCCTGCTTGATTAAACCAGAAATTATTTTAAGAAAAGTGGTTTTTCCAGATCCATTATTTCCAATTAGCTCTAAAAAATCTCCTGGTTTTAACTCTAGACTAATGTTTTTTAAAACTTTTGTAGATTCATTTTTAAAAAAGCTTATATCACTAAATGACTTAGTAACTTCTTTTATCTTTAGCATATTTTAAAACTTAATTGTTTCCTCCCATTTAAATCCTTGATTTTCTCTTCCAAAGTGGCCATAAGAAGCTGTTTTTAAGAAAGCTGGTTTTAATAATTCCAGGTTATTAATTAGACCTGATGGAGATAAGTCAAAATTTTCAGTAACAATTTCATAGATTTTATCTATTCCTATTTTCTCTGACTCAAATGTATTAATAAAAATTGATATAGGCTCAGAGACTCCTATTGCATAGGATGCTTGCACTTCACAATAATCACAAAGCTCATTCTTAACTAATGATTTTGCCACTTGTCTGAGTCCATAGGCAGCTGAGCGATCTACTTTTGATGGGTCTTTGCCTGAAAAGCCGCCGCCTCCATGTCTAGCCATGCCGCCATAGGTATCCACAATAATCTTTCTACCTGTTAGGCCACAATCACCAACTGGACCACCTATGACAAAACGACCTGCAGGATTAATGAGGTATTTTGTTTCACTATCTAAAAGTGTTTCTGGTAAACATGAGTCAATTATTTGTGTTTTAACGATTTCTCTTAAGGTCTCCAAATCCAGATCATCACTATGTTGTGTTGACAGAAC
>MDTG01238833.1_pt1 | contig 26966 bp, 7 predicted proteins | sample 811421 | NCBI WGS metagenome assembly MDTG01 (sample SAMN05326645, study PRJNA326480) | marine metagenome | isolation source: seawater | place: Pacific Ocean: South East | collected 2011
TCCTCCTCCTCCTCCGCCTCCTGCCAATAACGCGCCTGCAGTCACTGGCGAGACTACATTTGCTGGCGACGAAGATACTGCAATTGCCGTTTCGATTGAGGCGACCGATGCTGATGGAGATCCGTTGACTTTCACCGCTACCAATCCGGCGAATGGAACGTTGACCGGTGGCGATGGTGGGGATTTTGTTTACACGCCTGATGCTGACTTCAATGGCACGGACACTTTCGATGTCACGGTGAGTGATGGTGAAGATTCGGTCACGCAAACTATCACTGTGAATGTCGCATCGGTCACTGACGAGACGGTCTCGATCGATCTTGATGCGGGCGAGACGCTGCAGACCGAGAATGCGGCCGGGGTCGGTTTCACGCTCGGCGACGACTTCAAGTATGTTGATGATTCGGACGAAGAAACAAACGTCGAGATTGTCAATTTTGAAGAGGGTGACACGATTGAAGTCACTGCGGCGTCGACCGATTACAACTTTACGGCTGACGGCGATAACCTCGTCATAACCTTCAACAATACGGCCGCTGGTGTTACCAATCAGATCGTTCTTGTTAACGTCGGTGCAAGCGCCGGTTTCATCGTCGATGAAGCGACTGCGGAGGCTGTACTTGGCTTCGACTTCTTCAGTGCGCTAACGGGTAGTGGCGGCGGAGGCGGCGACGGCGTCGCTGTCGCCAACGGCGACCTCGATGATGACGATGACGGGAATCCTTTCACCACTGCATTTGCGGATGCAGGCTCTGGCGACATAGCTTTCGTCGAGAATGCCGATATCGCGAACCTGGTTAGTATCGCCAACTTCGGCGCTGGTGACACGATTACGGTCTCGAACGCTGCCGAGGGTGACTACAGCGTTACTGCTGCAGGCGATGATGTCGTGATTTCCTTCACCAACGGAACCGTCTCCAACCAGATCATCCTTGAGGACCTGGCCACCGGCGCGACAGCCGTTATCGACGACATCTCGGATGTCGAAGCGCTGCTTGGTGCAGGTGGAGAAGGTTTCTTCATCATTGACGCCGGAGATGGTGGCGGAGGAAATCCGACGACTTCGACTGCCGACATCGACGTTGGGATCATCGGCAGTCCGGTCACATTCGACGCGACTGCCGGTGCGATCGCTTTTGAAGACAACGTCGGCGTCACGACTGATGTGGTGATTACAGGTTTCGGTGCGGACGACCGAATTCTGACCGATGCTGCTTCGGCGTCCGACTACAGCTTTACTGTAGATGGTGACGACCTCATCATCAGCTTTACTCCTTCGCCCGATGTTACAAACAACATTGTGCTGGAAGACGTTTTTGTAGGTACCGATCCCTTCGTTGGCGACTACGCGACAGCGGCCGCCGCGCTTGGGTTCGATTTCATCATCTTCGGCTGACGCCGGCAATTAGTTTCAACAGTCAAAAGATTTAATACTGGGGGTTTAAAATGGCTATTAATCGCACAAATGTCCTGCTTCGTTTCGACGGCAAGGTCGCAATCGCTGAGGGCAGCACGCCGGTTTACGTTCGCGGCTCGAATGGTGCCGACACAGTAACGATCGAGGAAGGCGTTGACGCCATTCTGGACGGCTCATTCAACCGCGGAAACGATGTCGTCAATTTCTCCGGCCTCGCTTCCAGCTACAGTGTCGTTCTTCTCAACTCTTCCAGCATCCAGATCACCGATGCCAATGGTACGAAGGTGACGATCCCCGTTGGGACCGACGGAGCGACGATCAACTTTGCCGATGCATCGCGCGTGCTTGTTGGTGGCTCCTCTGGCATCACGCTCGGTACGCAGACCGTGACCTCGACCGCTGCTGCCGTTGCGGCTGGTAGCGGAATTCCCGCGCCTTTCGCCCCGAACGATGAGGTCGGCGACCTCCCGGGTGCTGACCCATCCGCCACAAACCGCATGGTTCTCGCGCCTGGAGCCAACGTTGCGCTAGGCGAAGGTACCGACCCGACGCGTATCCTTGGCTCGAACGGCGCCGACACCATCGATATTGCTGAAGGCAATGTCGTCGTGCTTGATGGCTCATTTAACCGCGGTAACGATACGATCAACTTCGAAGGCCTTGCTGAGGATTACTCGATCGTCAAATCGGGCAGCTCAGCCGTAGTTATTACCGATGCGAACGGCACGTCTGTGACCATCCCTGTCGGCGTGAATGGCATGGCCATCAACTTCGCCGATGCGTCGCGCGTCCTGGTAGGTAGCGCGGAAGGTCTCTTCCTTGGTGACCAGGAGGTGACCAATGCTGTCACCGCAATTGCTGATGGCGACAGCGGCGTCGCTGCAAATTACCATACTCTTGCGGAAGTCTGGAGCGATGGCATTCCCGGCACGCCCCCCGAAACAGAAGTTTACTGGGGCTACACGCCTAATGGTGGTGATGAGATGCCGTACAGCGGCATCCCTCTTGCAGATCTCGTCGCATTTGTCACCACGATCACCGGTCTCGATCTCGCTGAGCTCGGGCTGATCGACGACGACGGCACTGGCCCGTTCGACAACGTCACCAACATCACCATCAGCAACGCCTTGAGCCTCAGCAGTGAGGCGGATGACGATTCCAACGCCACGAATCTCGTTCTCGATTTCGCCGACGGTTCTCAGAGCATCTTCAACGTCGAGGCTCAGATCAGCGATGATTACTTCGCATTCCTGAATAACCTTCTCTTCGATGCCGATGGAAACAGCCGCCTCTTTGAGAAGGTAGTGGTCGAAGGAACCGAAGAAGTTTACTCCGAACGCCTGCCGATTGTTCTTACGCCGACTGAAAACAATGGCGGTACAATCGAGCTCGAACGTACTTCCAATAGCGACGACACTATCGTTGCCGGTCACCTCGAGCTTCTGCACGGTGCCTACATTGATGGCGGTGCTGGCTACAACACACTCGAGGTCGACGCGAAGGGTGTCTATGCACAGCCCCTGCAGCTCCTGAATATCCAAGAAGTCCGCGTTATTGATCTGCCTAACTTCTACACCGACGAGGACGGGAATAATGTCTATCCTGACCTCGCCGAAGATCGCGGGGACGACGCATCCTGGCTCGATCTGAGCCGTGCCGGTCAGATCCAACATCTCTACGTTTCGGACCAGTCTTCCGAAAGTGGCGACCTTACGATCGTGGGTGTCCGCAACGGTGCAACGCTGCATCTCGATGGCGCATTCAATGGCGACACGACGACCATTCAGTACGCCGATGTCGACCCAGCTGGCTTGACTGTCGTGCTGAACATTGGGGATGTGAACGACACGATCAACATTCTCCAAAATTCCGCGACACTCAACATCGTTAGCGAAGGTGTCTCGAACTACGTTCAGGACTTCTTCGCTGGTGGGCGACTGACCAATCTGAACATTTCGGGCACTGGTCGCTTTGCTGTCGACGGCGACCTCGACAACAGCTTCGAGAACGATACGCCGATCTACGTTGATGCGAGCGACAACAGTGGAGGTGTCGATCTCGAGATTTCCGGCTCGCAAAACTACAATGTTGTCGGTTCTTCCGGAGACGACCGCTTCACGCTGACGACCAGCGATGACGATGGCGGATCGATCAACGACGAGACCGTCACGATCGATGGCGGCGAAGGTAACAACTATTACCAAATCGATGGCGCTGAAGTTATTTCGATCACCAATGGTGACGGCAACAACAACTACGAAGTTTACGCCGGCCCGACCGGCCCTGGACTTCCTGCCGTTGGCGAACTCTCGATTGTCACCGGCAATGGCGACAACAAGTTCGAACTTACCGACATTGCTGATGTGACGCTCGTTGCTGGCGATGGCGATAACAGGGTCGATCTGACGGCGCGCGACAGCTTCGATTACACCGATCCCGATGCGACCCCTGACTGGGTAAGCAATGTCGATATCGATTTCGGCAATGGCGACAACGTCATCTATGTCCAGGCACAGACCGATGCTCTAAGCCCGACGGCCGGCGTGGTCGATATTGATGTCGGTTCCGGCAACAACGAAATCGCTGCGTACGGCCGTGTCGTGGACATTTCTACGACTGGCACCGGGCCGAACACGATCTTTGCGACCGCAACCGATACATTGACGATCAATAACGCGTCCAGCACGGGGAGCACGATTGCTCTCGGCGGCGACGGCAACGATTTCTCCCAGATGATGAACGAACTGGGTGGAAACGATGCAAACGGTTCGCCCTCGACCCCGATCATGCATTCGCTGAATGACACGGTGCAGTTGAACGTGCTGGCTGGTACCAATGCTACGGTGCTGCTGGGGCTGGAAGGTTACGGCGATGGCGCGACGTTGACCGCCCTCTCGGGCTCGAGCATTTCGGGTGACAACCTGACGCTTGAAGTCCGCACTGTGGTCGATCTGCGCGCTGCTGAACTTAGCGGCGTAACGAGCGTGGTCCTTGACGACGACAACTTCAACATCGGCGATTCGCCGACGGCGAACGATGCCATGGCCGGCGGCAACGCATCCGTGCTTGTCCTCACCTCTGACCAGTTCAAGGCGATTGGTGCAGAGAACATGAGTGTCGATGGTGCGGTGTTCAACACGCACTCCTTCATCAAGATCATTGTCACCGAAAGCACCTCGTTGACTGAACTTGGTGTCGACGATCTGCCGCGTAACATCGACCTGATCCTCGAGATCCAGGACGGTGTTACCCTGACGATGACCGCCGAACAGCTGCACACCCGTGTCGCGCAAGAAGGGGTAATCCTTGCAAATGACGGCAACACCGACATTGCCAGCGGCAACGTCGTGATCACTGGTGGCGGCATCAATTTCGATCCCTACAACACCAGCGATACTGTGCAGACCGAAATTGGCGGTGCCATTTACTACGGTGGTTCGCTGTCGAGCGACTTTGGTTCGCTTGGCAACTCGTACAACGTGGACGTGCGCTCGACCTTTGGCGGCTATGACCGTCCGGCCGATCCAGAATCGTCGGTGGTGCTCACTGTCGACACGGACGTCACGCCGACAGTCGGAGACCTAACGACCTTCCATAACGCTTTGGTCGTAACAGGCTCGAATGACCTGACTGGCGAGCTGTCGCTTGGTCAATTCACCGGACCGAACCCTGACCAGTTCGTGCCTTTCGAGATCGATTTCAGTGAGCTCGAAGCCGAATTCAACGCAGTGGTCGATAACTTCGAGATGCTGGCTCAGGGAGGAGGCATCTATGGCAACTCCGATGCCGGTTACGATGCCGAAGTCTTTGTCAGCATCGAAGCTGATGACGACTCAGCCAACGGCTTTGATGATTTCCCCGAGAACAGCCTGGTCTCGCAGGGCGTAAGCCAGTACACGGTCGTTCAGATCGATGGCGGCGGCGGCGAAGCCACAATCCGCCTGTGTGACACGACCGAGGATCTCGAAGTCATCGCACTTCGCGGCAACTATAACGACACTCTCAATGTTCTCGATGCAGCCTGGGGACTGAGCTTCGAGTTGCAGGGTGGCGGTACCGCAAAGGCAGAAGGTCCGACCGGGACCTCCAATGTCGGTGCTCTCTTCGCCAGCTATGAATGGGAAGGTGCAGACGCCGTCGTCGATATCATTCACTCGGTGGCTGGCGATACTCGTCCGCTGTATTCCGCCGGTGTCACCATCGACAACGCCGACTCCATTACGGTCAATTCGCCCGAAGGCGACGCGATCTTCCAGTTCATCACAGGTGATGACGTGACTAGCCTCACGCTGAACGGCGCGGGGGATGTGACGGTGATCGGCACTCTGCCATCAGACCTCGACTCGATTGATGCGTCGGGCGTCGATGGATCGGCCAGCATTTCGGTGGATGATCCGACGGATCCTAATCCGGCCCTCGGTGACGGCCCGCTGACGATTGTTGGTGCAGAGGGCGGTACGACACTGTCTCTCGCCAACGTGGACGATGGCGACATTGCTAGCATCAGTGGTGCAGGCCCGATTACCCTCGTGGTCAGTGGCCCTGTTGATCTCGACGGAACTGATCTCGAGAACGTCGAAACTGTTGTGCTTGCACAGGGCGCTTCGCTTTCGCTGACTGTTGCGCAGGCCGATGAAATCGGTCCGGACAATTTCGTCCTCGCTCCAGGAGCGACGGCGGCAAACCTTAACCTCGCCGGTCTCGGTGAAGAGCCGTTTGCCATCGCGGATTACGATCCGGGCATTACTGTTGGCCTGATGAGCGTTGTAGATCAGCCAGTCGTGACTCTGAATCCGGCCACGGATCTCACGGGCATCGGCGGGCTCGCGGTGCCTGAAGGTGTCACCCTGAACCTCACGGCTGCTCAGTTCCAGCAGCTAACGGGTGACGGCACGATCACGATCATCAATACCGATGGAGACGCTGGCAACGACGCTATCACAGTCAACATCACTGATCTTACTCAGGCAGACGTTGATGGTGGATTTGATGTTGGCGACGTCGACGTTGGGGGCGGTACGCTGTCCATCACCTTGGCTGAAAGCGTCGTATTTACCGATACCGACGCTGGCATCCTGGTCGGCGACAACGGCGAACCAGCAGTCGTCAATGTCGGCGATGGCCTCAAGCTGACGCTCGCAAACGTTGAGCAGGTTGACGGCATGACCATCAACGGCGGTGCGGGGTCGATCTTGGAGTTCACCGACATCACCGGCTTCCTGGTGAACGTCGATGCTTCCGATATCGGCGTGGACGTTCTGCGTCTTCCTGCTCTGCTCGTCTCCGGCAACAACGTGGACTACATGTTCGAAGGCCTGCAGGAGCGGGTTGAGAAGGTCATCTACGAAGGTATCGGTGATGTCGAAGGTCGCAGTCAGACTGTCACCATCGAGGAAGGCACGACGCTGTTCAACGATGTATCCTTCAACGAGTACCTGCTCGACACTGAAGTCACGGATATCACGTTCAATCTCTTGGGTGGCACTTTGATCACCGGAGACATTGTTCTCTCCACCGTGCAGGTAAATGAGGACGACATCGAACTCGTCCCGACCTACCTGCAGGAAGTCACCATCAATTCCAGCGGAACCGCCGCGAATACGATCAATGGTGATACTGAGAACGTTATCGATGGCGACATCACTCCCGGGGCCTATACCCCTGCGATTGGTCTCGGCAGCCGCGATAACCAGCTCAAATCGGTAACGATCAATGCCGACCAGGCGCTTGTCGTAACAGGCGAGATCGTCTTCAGTTCGCACGGTGATGATCCGGAAGGGACCCTCGGCAACGAACCTGATGACCAGATCACCGCAAACAACGATGACTCTGCGATCGCTAGCCTTGTGGTCAATGGTACAGCAGACGTTAGCCTTGGCGGGCTCGACACCTCCGATGGCGACATCGATGGCGTTGATATTGTCAACAACGGAACGGGCACACTGTCTCTGACGCTTGGCGGCAACTATCAGGAAGGTGATGCTCTCAGCTTCACTGGTGGTGCCACGGAAGTAACCATCGACAATCCGTTTGTTGATCTTTCGGATGATGACATCACGGCTGTGACGCAGCTCACCATCAACGATGGTGCAACGGTCCAACTCAGCCAGGCACAGTTTAATGCGCTGGGCGGTGCCAACATTCTCGATGGTGAGACGAACGGTGCGGCCGCGCTGATCATCGATGAGGTGGGTTCTGCTCCGTTCGATGCAACTTCGGTTGACCCGGACATCAGCCTGACTGTTGTCCTGGAAGACGAAGACGTTACCTTGAATGGCGATTTCTCGGGCGTGGACCAGATCCAGGTCCAGGAAGGCACTACGCTGACCATGACTGCCGAGCAGTTCATGCAGCTTGATGGCGCCGGTACGATCGTTGTCGTCGATACGAACGGCGACACGGTCACCGCTCCGATCGAACTCGTGATCACCGGCCTTACGCAGGCTCAGGTGGATGCTGGCTTTAGCCTCGAGAACGTCAATGTTGCCGGCGGCAGCGTTGAAATCACTCTTGGGGAAGCGGAAGTTGATCTCGGTACATTCGACGCTGATGGAGTGCTTGAGCCGGGTAGTGATACGGATATCACCACGGATGATGGCGTTCAGGCCGACTTCACTCTCGTAGATGGGCAAACCCTCGGTCTGGTGAATGTTGATCAGGCTGATGGATTGACCGTCGATGGCACGGGAACGACGAACCTGACTTACAGGTTCGCCGACTTCCCTGAAGTCGCACCTCCGCCGTTCGGCGCACCCGCGCAGATCGATGCATCTGGTTACAATGTGACGTTCCTGAACGCACTTGCAGCCAGCTTCACTGACACGTTCATTTTCAATGAAGGCTTCAGCAACACCGAATACGTGATCGATGATTTGCGTAGTGGCGTGACGCTTGTGCTCTACGAAGATCCTGCACAGCTCGGGTTCCTGGACCCGACGTTCCGCACGATCATCATTGAGGAAGGCATCACGACACCGGCAGGCCTTGTGCTGAACGACTTCGATCCTGAAGACGAAGTGCGCACACTCGATCTGACGCTTTCCGGCAATGTGCTGGTCAACGGCAGCTTGAGTGTGCCGACCCGGGACGACAAGGACGGTGATCTTGTCCAGGTGTTCTTTGAAACGATGGTTATCCGTTCAACCGGTCCCGGTGTGAATGAAATCCTCGGCAACATTGACACCGACGACAACTTCCTCACCCCGGGCGTAACCTCCGAGAATAACCTGCTGGATATTCGGATCATTGCCGATACCGACTTTATCCTTGGCGATTTCGGACCAAGCATCGACCCACGTGATGGTGACATGATCTTCAACTCGGTCGGCCCGAACGCCACCGCGATGTTGACGATTAACGGTGCTGGCAATGTTACGATCGAAGGCGCTATCGACACTTCGGATGCCGACATCACGTCGTTCATGCTCGACCTCACCGGTTTCACCGGGGTGCTCGATCCGGACTACAATGCCAACAACACTGAGACCTGGACCATCACCAACGATAACGTTGATGCGGGTACGGCGATCTTCCAGACGGTCAGTGACTTCGCTGGCGGTGATGCGGAACTGAGCGAGATTGATGCACAGGATTTTGATGGCGACCTTACCATTGAAGACTTGGCAGACATCGACAATGGTGACTTCACCTTCACCTCGGGTGCTGGTGTCAACAATGTCACCCTCAACGATGGCGATCTGGATAACCTCGGTACCGATAACGCCGTTGGAGGCACCGGCACCGCGGCGGATAGTGCAGGCTGGACGTTCGACTTCACCGAGGCCGATGTTGGCAGTGAGTTCCACCTCAACAACGGTGCTCTTTCGGGGGCGGATCCGGGTTCCGAGTTGAACATTTTCCTGGGCGATAACACCAAGCTGTTCATTGACCAGACGATGGATCTCAGCGATCTGGATCTGACCATCACCGGTAATCCACCAACCCTGTGTGTTGCAGACGGCGTGACCCTTACGCTGACCGCAGCACAGGCAGACGGCCTGGTGATCGAAGGTGAGAGCGGTGCCGCCTCGACTGGCGTGGTCAACATTGTTGATCTCGGAGACGAGCCGGTCGACCTCAGCGGAATCAGTGAAGATGTTGCGGGTACGGCGACGCTCGAGGACGATGACGTTACTCTCGATCCGGCTACCGATCTTGGCGATTTCAGCATCACGCTGACGGAACTTTCGGGCACCAGTTCGTCGCTTATCGGCCAGACGATCCGCTTCACTACTGTTGAACAGGCAGACGCTCGTGAGATCATCGTCGACGAGGTGATCAGCAACAACAACGACAGTTCGACGAACGTGGTTTGGTTGTTCGATGACATCACAGCACCGATTGATACCGGGGACTATGATCCCGCAATCGGGCGCCTGTGGGTCACTCCGGACCTGATCAACAACGAAGGTGGCGACGTCGAACAATTGTTCACAACGCTTCCGTCGACGATCCTCAGGGTCGAGTTCTCCTCGCTCACCGAGTTGAATGTCCTCCTGGGCTCCAACGCTGTCGATCGTATCGTTGAACTCGTTCACTTCACGGACTTGAACGACCTGACCTTCAACGATGTGGGTTCTTCCCCGGACGAGTTCATCCGCTCGCTCAACCTTCGCTTTGGCGGTGAGGTGACTATCGGTGATGTCGGTGTCGGTGACGTGATCGGCGGCGCGAACATCGATCCGGATACGGTTTACTTCAACGAAGTTGTCCTCGACTCCTTCCGCGCGGTGACCCGTGAGTCCGGGACTTCGGGCGAGACGCTGACATCCGTCGAGTATCGCAACGATAACGATGGAGTGGTGGAAGCTGTTTCGGGGACGCAGAATGAAAATGCGATGCCGGATGCTCCGAACGTTGTTGGCGACATCTTCGGTGATGACACCAATGATGAAATCGACCTGTTGGCTGTGACAATCGATACGCATCTTGATCGGGATATTGATATTCCGATTGGTGGTGCCACTGCAGGGATTGACCAGAACGGTACGAACAATCTCCGCGGTGAAGCGATCGTCATCGGCACGATCACCTTCGACTCTTCGGGCGTTCTCAACCCGCTGAGCTCGATTGCGGACGCGTCGGTGGCTACGCTGACAATCGATGGCGACAACAACGTCACGATTGCTGCCATTGACACGAGTGATACCGATATCCTGACCTTGGATATCGACCTCACCGGCTTTACTGCGGTCCTGGATCCGGTCCTGAACGTCGACAACACCGAAACAGTGAACCTGTACAACGTGGACGTTCCGTCGGATGACGATGGCGCACTTGCTATCTTCCAGGAGGTCGAAGGTAATGAACTGAGCTTCTTCGATGCATCTGCTTACGATGCAAATCTTGAAGTGACGTTCTCGCAAATCGATAGCTCGAACGAAGATCGTGATGCGGTACCTGATGGTGTTGACGATCCGGCCGACGCTGGTTCGGAATCGGATGCTGCCTTCACTTTCACGGCCGGTTCGGGGACATCGACTGTCACCGTGTCGCAGGTGGGTGCAAACGTGCCGACGTTGAATGCCGACAGTGAGTGGATCTTTGACTTCACTGACACGTCCGGTGCCGCTAACGGCGGAGAAAGCCAGCTTATCATCGATGACACGGTTTCCTTCGCTGCGGGCAGCTACCTGACGCTGATTGAAGCCTCGACCTACATCACCGGTGATGTCGACCTGAGCGAAGTCAATCTTGAGACTTCGAACAGCGGTGACGATGACATGCGCTTCTACGTCGAAGCCGGAAACTCGCTGACCATTACGGTCGAGCAAGCCTTCCAGCTCGCCGCAGACGGTGTGGAAATCGTCGGCGAAGGTACTGTGTTCCTGGTTGGTGACGCCACCCTGCTGGCTGACAACTACTCAGCCCTGCAGACTGCCGTGGTCGATGCCTCTCAGGTGACGATCGACAATGTCACCGACACGACGTTCGAAATGACCCTGTTCGGTGCATTCGACACGGATGGCAACGACATCGGCCAGACAATGATCGGCACCGACTTCGATGATCTCATGGAGTTCAACGTTGGCACATTCGGCGATGACTCGCTCGATTACACCTTCGATGGTGGGCTTGGAGATGATTTCTACCGCTCGTCGGCAAGTTTCGCCTACGGTGATTTCACATACGTCGTCGATGCTGGTACCGACACTGTATACTGGCTGAACGGTGAAGATCCGTCGCAGTCCGATGCAGATGCCCGCAATGACGTCGTTCAGGTAGCGGCAGGAGCCACACTGAATGCCTTCGTCTCGCAGTTTGGTGGGGCTTCGCCCAATGAAGCTGGCTTTATTGCGACCGCGGACAGCTTTAATGCGGGCACAGTGAACATCACGGTAGATACCAGCGAGCTAACCCCTGGTCTGCAGGACGGCCAACTTGTCTTGATCGATGTCTCCGATGCAGGCGGTCCAAATGGCTACAACCTGCTGGGCGGTGAGGATGGTGACGACATCCTGATCGGTTCCGAGTTCGATGACATCATCAACGGTGGCAACGATGAGTACATGGGCGACGTCAACATCCTCACCGGTAACGGTGGTGCTGATCAGTTCGTGTTCATCACGCAGCTGGCCGATGCGGCAACCCTGTCGCAGAACGATGTTGCGCCGGTTCCGAATATCGACCGCGAACTTCTGACGCTCACTGCTGATGGTGCCGACGATGGTGATGAGGTCATCAACATCAACTGGACCGTGAATGGTGTTGCAGGCGGCGTTGCAGTCAATGTCGGTGGTTTTGCCGACGATCTTGGCGCAGTCCGAACGGCAGTCATCGCTGCGATCAACGGTGCAGCAGGTGTCTCGGCGGTGTCCGGAACCAACCCTGGTGAAGTGATCGTAACTCCGACGGGCGGCGTTTCCGGAGGCAACCTCGAAGGTCTCGCATCTTCGGTCTCGGGTACAACGAATACGCTCGCAGGCGTCTGGTCTGAGCCGGTCGCTCCGGGCAATCTCGAAGATCAGGCTCAGGTCACGACCATCACTGTCAGCGGTACGCCGACCGATGGTGACGTCTACAGCCTGCTGCTGAACCTCAACGGCGGTGGCGGTGATACGTCCACAGCGGTTGCGGGCCCGGCTTCCACGGCGATCACCATTGCGGCTGATCTCGCTGCGGGCCTCGCCGGTGCGGGCTTCACGGTGGACTACACGGCTGGTGATGACTTCTTCACCATCACCGACGATATCCCCGACAACGGTGGCTTTACCGTTGAACTGGATACCGATGCTGCCTTCGCCGGGTCGGGTGTCTCCGACATCGCTCTGACAGGTGCGCTTAGCGACCTCGATACTGCCGATATCATCACCGATTTCGACAGTGCCGAAGGTGACCTCGTGGTGCTCGGCCTCCCGGCCGGAACCTTCACCTCCACGGCGGGTGCACTGGCCGACTACGCAGATGCCTTCGCTGCAGCGACGGCAGCTCTGGACGGCACAGCCATGTATCACTTCGCCAGCGTGACGGATTACGATGGCGCTGCTGGTACCGGTCAGGTCAACGGTCAGGAGGGCGGCGGTCTGCTGTTCTTCGATGCAAACCTTGATGGTAACATCGACGGTGTGCTGATCCTTGAAGATCTCAGCGTTTTCAGCAGCGGCAACATCGCCTAAGCCAACCAATCATTGGCGGGGTGGTGATCCACTCCGCCAACGACAGAGAAAGGCCCCCGACCTCACGGTCGGGGGCTTTTTGTATTCGCGGGCAACTGCGTCTCGACTGGTCATCGAGTCTGCACGGTGCGTCGCTGTCCACAGTGCAGAGCCAGAAAGAATGAAGTGGCCCTTTGAACGATCGTACCAAAACGATTACGGCGTGATCCGTAAAGATGAGTGGAGCACGGCCTTATCCTTGCTCGGCCAGGTGACTGCCAGTGCAAAACTTTGCGGAAATTCAACGCAACACCACTTATTCTGTTTTCGCGGCTTGACCCTCTCATCAAGATAGCTATCAAAAATGGGTACAAATCTTGGATGGGAATGATTCGTGCCGGGGCAGAGGGCTGAAGATCGCGCAGACAGTGCGCAGCGTGTCTCCATGCGGATCGGCAAGAAAGAACTGGGGGCAATTCTTGAATTCGACGAACAGCTGAAGGCCGCCAACGGCATCCAGCTTCTGACAGCGGAGGGCCGCGTTTTCTTGCGGCTTGCGCTCGACGGGGCGATGTCGGTCAGCGAAGCGCAGGCCGCCGCCGGCACTTCGCACAGCAGCTATTTCAACGTGCTTCGTCGCCTCAAGTCCGCTGGCCTCATCGCCGCGGTGCCCGACAAAAAGGACGCTCGCATCAAATGGCTCCGCATCAGGCAGGAAGAGAAATGATGGCATCTATCCCATCAGAAACGAAGAGCACCCGCTATCATGCGCTTACCAGCATTGCGTTTCTCGCGATGGCCGCATTTCCGATTTCGGCGCAGCCACAAGAACTAGAGGCCGAGGAGCAAAGCTTCGACGAAGCATTCTCCTTCGATCAACAGACGGCACAAGCTCACATAACCGGTCCGGTAACCCAGGCAGTAGCGGATGCGGCGGCGAAGGCGAACATGGAGCAGAGTGACTTGTTCGCAAAGATCGGGCCAGAAGAGGAAGACGTCCCGCAAGCGAATACTCCCAATCTGGCATGGCCCGATGCCCCACCCAGCATTCCGCCAGCGCTGCAAAATGCCATTGAGATCGTGACGGAAAACGATCCCGCCGTTGTCGCTTCCTGGTGGCGTGTTCGTTCTGCAGAGTCGACGGTACGCTCAGCGCGTTGGCAGCGCTTCCCCTCGCTCACCCTTGATGGCAATATCAGTGGGCGCGACAATTGGTTGCTTCCCTCGCTCACTGTTGACGTGCCTGTGTGGGCTGGCGGAAGGCTCGACGCAAATCGGGACCGTGCGCGCTTCCAGGCCTTGTCAGCAGAGTCGGGCTGGGAGGAAGTCGTCGTTGATCTCGCGCTCCTCGTGACCGACACATACTATGAAATCGTACTCAACGCTCAGCTGGAGCAGATATACTCCGAGAGCCTGGCAGCTCACCGTGAACTGGTAGGAACAATGGAGCGCCGCGTAGCCCAACAGATCAGTGCGCGCGCGGATCTCCAGCTTGCAGAATCACGTACTGCCCAGATTGAACAGGAATTAAATCTTATCAGAGCTCAGCGCGAAGCCGCTGCTGAAGCTCTTGCTGCGCTTATCCGTGATCCTTCCTACGAGCTTGGTCGGGCGCCCACATTTACGAAGAACATCCTTGATCAGGACTGGAGCGATGCCACTGCGGAAGCTCTCGAGTACAGTCCAACTCGTGCTCGCCTGGCTCTGGAGGCTGCTTCCGCCGAGCAAGACATCCGCCTCGCACGTGGATCCCTCTTTCCGCAAATCAGCGCGCAATATGCGTACAACGATGTGACCGGCGGCCGCGTCGGAGTGGGCGTGAGAATGGAGACGGGTAATGGCCTGTCCCGCTTCGCGCAAATTGATACGGCGCGCGCAGATTATCAGACCGCGCAGAACCAGACGCGCCTTTTTGAACGTCAACTCCGCCAGGAAATTGCTCGCGAAGTCACAACCAACCAAGCCGCGATAACCCGGACAGATATCTCACTCGAGGCTGCACTTACAGCGGCCTGGGTCTCGGGCAGCTATCTCCGCCAGTTTGTCGCGGGCAGACGGTCCTGGCTGGACGTCATGAATTCGCTCCGTGAGGACCTATCGGCGAAGGCGGGCCTCGTGCAGGCCGAAGTCATCGCGATGTCCACCAACGCGAGACTGCACATACGTACGGGACGCTGGCGCCCGGTTCGCACATCAGGGGATCAGTGATGGAAAGCAATATCAGAGATTGCATCGCCAATCTCGCCCGGCTGCGCCGCATCGAGATGGTGCCTGGCTGGGCAGAAGGAGTCGAGGAATTCGACGATTCTTCCGCCGATGCCTTGGCCCACTTCATAGAGCAGGTAGGTTGGAAGACGGCCATAACCCTGCGCTACGAACCCAGGGCGCACGAATTTCCGATGCTTATCCACCATGCCGACTTCGGTTGGGCCGTCGCAGAACACATGGAGGGGTCGGACAAGGTCGCAATTCTGCAGTCTGGCGAGCGTGACCATTGGAGACTCGATGATGATGCCGCGCTGTACAATGTAGCGCTTCCGGAAGCGCCCACTGGCCGCCATTTCGACAAGGCTATCGATGTGTTCAAGGCGGCTATCGCCAAACGCAAGGGGCCGATCGTCCTCGCGATTATCGCAACGCTCATCGTAAACCTTATTGCCCTGGGCACTTCGCTTTACGCGATGCAGGTCTACGACCGGGTCATTCCCCGCGGCGCATTTTCCACCCTATGGGTTCTCACTGTCGCCCTGGTTGTTGCTATTGCCTTCGATTTTTTGCTTCGCGTAATCCGCGCCCGCTTGCTTGAGCGAGAGGCGATGGAAATTGACAGTGAGACTGGCGAATACTTCTTTGCCCGCGCAGCCGACGTGCGGCTCGATGCGCGGCCCGCCTCCGTGGGTACCATGGCCTCACAATTGCGAGGTCTCGAGCAAATTCGCTCGACGATGTCGTCTACCGTCGTCTTCGGGATGGCTGATCTGCCATTCGCGCTTTTTTTCATTTTCGTAATCTACCAGCTGGGCGGGCCTATCGCAGCAGTTACGTTGGTCAGTTTTCCGGTTGCCGTTGCCATAGCACTACTGCTCGGTAAGCTCATCAAGACCAATACGCACAAGGCTCAGGTTAGCAGCAACCGCAAGAACGGGATGCTGGTCGAATCGATCGATGCCACGGAGATCATCAAGGCAAACCGCGGCCAGTGGTTCTTCCTCGCCAAATGGAATGCTCTGATCGAGGAAGTGCACAAGTGGGATTTGCCGGTCCGCAATACTCAATCGGTGGCGGCCTCAATCTTCGGCTCGCTCCAGCAAGTTGCCTACGTCGGGATCATCGCCTGGGGAGCGGTTGAAGTCTACGAACGCAACATGACGCAAGGGGGGCTGATCGCCTGCGCGATCTTGGCGGGCCGCATTAATGGACCATTGCTCAATCAGCTTCCCAACATGATCGTGGGTTGGACCTACACAAAGATTTCACTTGGCATGCTAGATGCGATCATGGTGCTCCCCTCGGACAAGGCGCCGGGGGCTGAACTGCTGCGGCCTGACCACCTTGATGGAAGCGTATCGCTCAAGGACATCGAGTTCGCTCACCCGGGCGCTAGAGTGGGCATCAATATTCCGTCGCTCGAGATTATGGCAGGCGAAAAGATCGGCGTGATTGGTCCGATCGGGTCCGGCAAATCGACTCTTATTCGACTTGTCAGCGGCCTTTACGCACCGGCAGAAGGCCGCGTGCTGATAGACGGGTTGGACACAGCAACTATTGCTGACGACGTGTTGCGCACGGCTGTCGGCTACCTCCCGCAAGATTACCGGTTGGTCAACGGAACGCTGCGCGACAACGTGCTGCTTGGCATCCCCGATCCCGGAGACGACGAGTTGATGCGCGCGGCAGAAACCACCGGTCTATCTGCCCTCATCTCGAATCACCCACAGGGTGTTGACCTGCCGATCAGTGAAGGCGGACGGGGTCTTTCAGGCGGGCAAAGGACGCTCACCGGGCTTACACGGCTGTTCTTGGCCAAGCCGAAGTTATGGTTATTGGACGAGCCGACCTCGAATCTCGATACTGAGACAGAAGCTCGCTTTCTCAAGGCACTGCAGGATCAGGTCGAACCCGAGACCACTGTTGTCGTCGTGACGCACAAGCCGCAACTTCTCAACTTCGTTGATCGCATCATCGTGATGGCTGACGGCAGGGTCGTAATGGATGGGCCAAAGTCTGAAGTAATGGCCAAAATGACCAGGAAGCCGCAGCCCAAGCCGGCGCAGGCCCAGAGCCTCGCGCCCAGCGTAACGACAGTCCCCGTAGGAAACTGACAATGAGCAAGATTCGAATTTTTCGCGGCCGCCGTCTGGGACTGGGTGGCATTACCATCCTTGCCAGCGGCGTTTTCCTTGTCTTGCTCATTCTCTGGTCGCTTTGGGCTGAGTTGGATCAAGTCAGTCGTGCGCCTGGTTCCGTCATCCCGAGCGGACGCGTGCAAGTCGTGCAAAGCAACGATGGCGGCGTGATCTCGGAAATCTTTGTGCGAGAGGGCGACTACGTCGAAGAGGGTGAGCTTCTCGTGAGGCTCGATCAGGTGCGCATCCAGGCTTCTGTCGGCGAAGCGCGCGGTCAGGTCGCATCACTCATGTCCTCTATGGCCAGAATTAACGCCGAGCTTTTTGACCGTCCCTTGTCGTTTCCCCCTGAAGTCGATGGTTATCCAGGGTTTGTCGCTAACCAGACAGAACTCTATCACAAACGTCGGCAGGCCTTGCAGGATCAACTTGGTTCGTTGAACGGGATGTTGGCCCTAGCTTCGCAGGAACTCGAGATGAACCAGCCGCTTCTCGAAACCGGCGATGTGAGTCAGGCGGATATCATCCGCTTGCAACGCGGTGTTGCGGACCTACGAGCCCAAATTGTCAACGTCAGGAACACCTACCTGCAGGACCTACAGACTGAGTACACCAGAACAGAAGAAGAATTGGTTTCGGCACGCGAAATCCTCAACCAGCGTACTGATTCGCTTCGGGATACTGAAATCCGCGCTCCTGCAGCAGGTATCGTCAAGAATGTACAACTTACCACGATCGGTGGTGTTCTACGGCCAAGCGACGAAGTGCTCACAATCGTGCCGACCGGCGATACCCTCATCGTGGAGGCAAAGGTCTCTCCATCTGATATCGCCTATGTCCGCGTAGGCCAAAGCGCGTCGCTCAAATTCGATGCTTACGATTCATCGATCTATGGAGCTGCGGAGGGCCAGGTAACTTATATCAGTCCCGACACTCTGACTGAGCAAACTGCTGAAGGCGACCTTGTCTATTACCGTGTTCATGTCTCGGTCGATGCTTCCCCGATGGAGCCCATCGACCCTAATGAAGAGATCGTGATTCAGGCAGGCATGACAGCAAATGTCGAGATCATGACGGGGAAAAACACTGTCTTCCGCTACATTACAAAGCCGATTGTCAAAACGCTCGATGAGTCTTTCAGCGAAAGATAGCAAAGTTCTGCGTTCTTCAAATCGACTTTGGAAAGTGTGCCTGACTGAGATTCATTAAGAAAAGGGAGTAACTATGACTGATAAAGTGAAAATTGATGGCAAGGAATATGAGCTGGCCTCTCTAGGCGAAGAAACCAAGGCACACCTGGCTAGCATCCAGGCGGTTGATCGGCGTCTCAAGGACCTTCAGGAACAGATCGCTATCCTGCAGACTGCCCGTGCTGGCTATACCAACGGATTGAAGGGCCTGCTTGCTCAGGACGCGCCCGAAGAGGTAAATTGAGGTTTTGCCCCGATCTATGGCCCCTGAGTTGAGGTGCCAACTGATCGGGGCAGACCACGTCCCGCAAACAGAAGTCGCTGGCACGCAGCGTCTTTGCGCAGGGGGAGGTAGCGAGCGGTATTCGGCTTCAGCCCTGAGTTTGCCGAATGTATTCTCACTCTGTTTGCGCTGACGATAAAGCGCTGATGTCGTGCGTCTCATGGGCACGCTCCGCTTCGGTCTACGAACGAAGGCAACCGACAATTTCACGTGCGGCTTGTGGCCGGGTCGGCCAGCAATGCTCTCGCTTCAGGAAACGCATCAATTATCAGCTCTGCCAAATTGGGAGCGCCAAGGCAGCCCTGACTAAAGAACCTTCATTGATGAACAACCCGCACATTGCAGCCCGAGTGGGCGTCGAGTTTACTTTGCTTTGTTGCCCGCGATATTTTGGCCTATAGCTCTCTTCAGCAGATTTTCGTCATCGAGGTTATGCTCCCGGAAACAATGCCTTAGCACCCAATTTTGATTAATGCTCTCTCTATATCTCGCGTCCGTCTAGGAACTACTTGGCGTAATATTCGATCGCGAGGCCAAGAAAGACTAAATAATAGTTGCGGGCCTGGGGCTAAAGCGACATGCTTAGAGCACTCCAACGTAAATTTGAGCGGATTGATCTGTTAGTATCGGGAGATTAGGCATTGGCTGCGTCGGCGATTGAACTTAGTATCGGCGACGTCTCGATGGCCGAGGGGGCTACCGGGTCCAGCACGCTGATCTTCACCGTGACCCTTTCATCACCCGCAATGGCCGGCGGCGTGACTTTCGATATTCAGACATCGGACGATACTGCGCAGGCGGGTAGTGACTATATCGCGCGTTTCCTGACCGGGCAAACCATCGCCGAGGGGGAAGACAGCTACACCTTTTCGGTCACGGTGAACGGCGATACCGAGTACGAACTGTCTGAAGACTTTACCGTCAATGTTACCAATGTCACCGGAACCAACGTCACTGTTGGCACCGACAGCGCCACTGGCACGATCACCAATGACGATTCCCCGCTCGATTACGTCAACCAGAGCGGCGGCGACGGCGGCATCTCGTGGGAACGCGGCCGGTCTGCGGTCGGCGGCATCGGAGCCGAAGGTCGCAATGGCGTGGATGGCGGTGATGGAGAACATTATGTCATCAACTCCGCGGCTACGCAGGGCGGTGGCGGTGGTGGCGGCTCTGCTGGCAGTGGCGAGTTTGCGGGCGGCACCGGCGGCACCGGCGGCGCCGCAACACCTGTTCCTGGCGGTGCTGGCGGCACGGCGCTGTCTCCTGACGGCGGGGTCGGTACCGATAGCCCTGACCACCGCGGCGCAGGCGGCGGCGGTGGTGGCTATTCCGGTTTCCTCGGCGCTTCTCTTAACCTCTCTTCCAGCGACGTCCTGACCGGCGGCAATGGCGGCAGGGGCGGCAACCAGACCGATGTTTTCTTCTTCGGCGGCGGCGGCGGCGGCGGGGTGGGCGGCTACGGCGCTATCGTCACCGGCAGCGACGCCAACAGCAATCTGGGCGAAGTGCGCGGCGGTACAGGCGGCAACGGTGGCAACAGCGCTGGCGGCGGCGCGGGCTTCGGCGGGGATGGGGGCTTCGGCCTATTCTTCGTGGAAGCGGGAGCGTCGCTTGACAACCAAGGCGCGATCTACGGCGGCGCAGGTGGCAGCCGTGGCACCGGCTATACCGGCGGAGCCTATGTAGGCGAAGACGGCGAGGGCGGTGCAGGCGTCGTCGGGATCGACCTGTCCCTCGTAAATTCGGGTTACATCGAAGGCGGGCTGAACGGCGATGGCACGACTCGCTCAGATGCCGTCTGGTTCTTTTCCGGCACGAACACGCTCGACATCCGTGATGGTTCGACGATGTCCGGCCTTTCCCGTGGTGACGGGGGCGACGACACGCTGACCTATACCAGCTACTCCAGTAGCGTTTCGGTTGATCTTACCGATGGCTCTGCAACCGGAACCGACGGCATCACCGGGTTCGAGAATTATTTCGGCAGCGCGCAGGTCGATACGCTGACGCTGGGCGGCCAGTCGAGCGAATACGATTTTGCACTGCGTGCAGGCGGTGGCTTTATCATCTCCGATACCAATCCGACCGATGGCGACCGGGGCACGATCGAGGTCAGTGAATTCGAGAACTTCGTGTTCGACGATACCACGCTGACCGATTACGACATCGCCGTCTCGCTGATCGAGGTTACGGTGAGCAACGTTTCGATCAGCGAGGGCGTAGCCGGATACAAGTTCGCGACATTCACGGTGACACTGTCCTCCGCGGCGTTGGCGGGCGGTGTCACGTTCGATATCGCGACTGCCAATGATACGGCGTTGGCGGGCAGCGACTACATCGCAAATGCGCTGACGGGGCAGACCATTCCCGAAGGCGAAACGACTTACACCTTCGATGTGCGGATCGAAGGCGATGCGACGATCGAGCCCGATGAGACATTTTCCGTCATCGTCTCCAACGTGACAGGCGCCAATCCGGTAAATGCGACCGGGACGGGCACGATCGTGAACGACGATTTCACCGATCTCGACTATTTCTTCATGAGCGCCGGCGACGGTGGACGGGCCTTCGTCGGCTCGGCTGGCGGTGGAGGCGCATTGGGCCGGCACGGTCGCGACGGCGGCAACAGCGGCGCTGACACCGATAGCGGCGGTGGCGGTGGCGGCGGCTCGGGCGGCGGATCATTCGATGGCGGCGACGGCGGCGATGCCTTTGGCACCACCAATGGCGGCCCGGGTGGCACCGTTATTGCGAAGAATGGCACGGCCGGCGGCAATTCGAGCACCGATATTGGCGCGGGCGGCGGCGGCGGCGGATTTGCCGGTTTGACGGGGTCCAACTCGGCCATCGTCGGCGATATAGTGGGCGGCAATGGCGGCGATGGCGGCCGCCAAACAAATATTTTTGATAACGGCGGCGGCGGCGGTGGTGGTGCCGGTGGATATGGCTATATCCTCACCGGCGGCTCTATAGAGGTTCGCGGTAGCGGGAGCGTTACGGCTGGCAATGGCGGCAACGGCGGCAACAGCGATGGCGGTGAAGGCGGTGAAGGCGGGGATGGCGGCATCGGCGTGTTCGCCACCACTGGCAACTCCCTGGTAGATAACGATGGCATCATCACCGGCGGCAATGGGGGCGCGGGCACCACGGGGTTCATCGGCGGCAAGCAGGGCGGTCTGGGCGGACCGGGCGTTGTGGGATACGACCTGACCGTTGAGAACAACGGGACGATCTCCGGCGGTCTTACCGGCGCCGCGAGCCATGCTGCGGCAATCCTGTTCTTCGCTGGCGAAAACACGCTTTTCATCCAGAACGGCTCGGTTATGAACGGCCTTGTCCTTGCTAATGGCAATGACGATCTACTAACCTATGCATTGTACACGGCGGGTGCGGTTTCGGTGGACCTGTTCCTCGACGAAGCGACCGGTACCAGCGGCATCCAAGGGTTTGAGCGGTATACCGGCAGCGCCAGCGATGCCGACACAATGACGCTGGATGGCCAGTCTTCCGGCTACGAGTTTGTGCTGGCCACGGGTGGCGGTTTCCTCATTACCGATATCGATCTGAGCAATGGCGATCTCGGCACGATCACGGTGAAGGACTTCGAGTTCTTCGCGTTTGACGACATAACGCTGACCGCTGCCTCCCTTATCAACTCCGTCCCCGTTGCCGTTGAAGATGTGTACGCGGTGGACGAAGATGAGATTCTGACTATCGCCGCCGTGGGCGTGCTTGGGAACGACAGCGATGCGGACGGCGACGTGCTTACGGCGTCGCTGGTGACTGATGTCAGCAACGGCGTGCTTTTGCTCAGCGAAGATGGCAGCTTTACCTACACGCCCAATGCCGAGTTCAGCGGGACCGATAGCTTTAGCTACAGGCCCAATGACGGGACCGGGGACGGCAACATAGTAGCCGTGACCATCGAAGTGGACGCGCTGAACGATGCGCCCATGGTGGCTGATGGGGTGGGCGACCGAGTGTCGAGCGAGGATGCCGCGTGGTCTTTCCAGGTACCTGTGGGTGCCTTTGCCGATGTGGACGGCGATGCGCTGATTTACACCGCATCGCTTGCGAATGACGATCTGCTGCCTGGCTGGCTTTCGTTTGATGCCGCGACGCGCACCTTCGTAGGAACGCCGCTGCAAGACTTCAACGGCGAGATCGGTCTCAAAGTCGTCGCCAGCGATGGCGAATTTAAGGCCGAGGACACGTTTACCCTCACCATTGCGCCTGTGAACGATGCCCCTTCGGGTATGGAAGACGCCTACACGACCGACGAGGACATGGCGTTGGTGGTGCCGGTGGCGACGGGAGTGCTGGCGAACGACACCGACATCGAGGGTGATCTGCTGACAGCGCAGCTGGTATCAGGCACGGGCAACGGCTCGCTGAGCCTAAACGCCGATGGCAGCTTTACCTACACCCCCGACGACGACTTTGCCGGGACCGACAGCTTCACCTATCGGGCCAGCGATGGCGCTGCACTGAGCGATCCGGTCACGGTTACCCTAAACGTAAACGCCGTGAACAAGGCGCCGGTCTCGGCTATTCCGCTAAACAACAGCACATCGCCCGAGGACACGGCCTGGAGCTATAGCTTCGCGGCCAACAGGTTCAGAGATCCCGACGGCGATGCTCTGACCTACAGCGCCGAGCTTGCGGATGGCGATCCGCTGCCTGGGTGGATCACTTTCGACCCGCTTACCCGCAGCTTTGCCGGCACGCCTCCGCAAGACTTCAACGGTGTGCTGGAGATCGCTGTAATCGCCAGCGATGGAGAGGTTGAAGCAAATGACAGCTTCACCCTCACCATCACGCCCGTAAACGATGCGCCGGTTGCGGAGGATGATGGCTACAGCCTTGACGAGGACAACGCGCTGGTCGTGTCGGCTGCCACCGGCGTGCTGGCCAATGACGACGACATCGATGGCGATACGCTGGCCGCAGTGCTGGTGATAGGCCCTGCCAATGGCGCGCTTGTGCTAGGCGCAGATGGGAGCCTTACCTATACGCCCGATGGCGACTTTGCCGGAACGGACAGCTTTACCTATCGTGCGAGCGACGGACCAGCGACCAGCAATGTCGCCACGGTCTTGCTCACCATCGACCCGGTTAACGATTCGCCAGTGCTCGTTAACCCGCTCGCCAACCAGTCCTCAGACGAGGATGCTGCGTGGACGTTCACTGTTCCTGCCGATGCGTTCAGCGATGTCGATGGCGATCCGCTGACCTACAGCGTCAGTCTTGAAGGCGGCGATCCGCTGCCTGTATGGCTCGCCTTCGATCCGGACACGCGGACTTTCACGGGAACGCCACCTGAAGACTTCAACGGCACGCTCGATCTGGCAGTCACAGCCAGCGATGGCGAACTGAGCGCAAGCGACAGCTTCACGCTCACCATTGATCCAAGCAACGACGCGCCGGTGCTGGACCACCCTCTGGCTGATCGGTTAGTGCCGGAAGACACTAGCTGGTCGTTCGGCATCGAAGCCGATGCGTTCAGTGATGTCGATGGCGACACGCTTACCTACAGCGCTGCGCTGGCAGGCGGTGACCCGCTACCTGACTGGTTGACTTTCAACGCTGATACCCTGCGGTTCTTCGGCACGCCGCCGGTGGACTACAATGGCGCGCTCGAGCTGACAGTCATCGCCAGCGATGGCGAACTGACCGCGCAGGACAGCTTCACGCTCACCATTGATGGCACAAACGACGCTCCAGTAGCCGTCGACGATAGCGCCGCCACCGACGAGGACACACCCGTCGTCATCACCGTGCTGGCCAACGACAGCGATGTCGACGGCGACGCGCTGAGCGTGACCAGCACCAGCGTGCCCGCCAACGGCACGGTAGTCGTCGCAGCCGATGGCCTGTCGCTTACTTACACGCCAGATGCGGACTTCAACGGCACCGACAGCTTCACCTACACGATCTCGGACGGGAACGGTGCAAGCGACAGTGCCAGCGTTACGGTTACTGTTGCCCCCGTCAACGATGCGCCGGTGCTCGATAATCCGCTCGCCGACCAGATGAGCGATGAGGACACGCCGGTGGCGTTCACGCTCCCTTCCGATGCGTTCGGTGATGCAGAGGGCGACTCGCTTACATACAGTGCCAGCCTTAAAGGCGGCGATCCGCTGCCCGCCTGGCTTGCCTTCGATCCCGCCACGCTCAGTTTCACAGGGACTCCGCCGCAGGAATTCAACGGCACGCTCGCGCTTGCCGTGACCGTCAGCGATGGCGAACTGGAGGCAGAAGAGAGCTTCAATCTCATCATCGATCCGGTCAATGATGCACCTGTGCTCGATAATCCGCTCAGCGACCAGTCCTCGGATGAGGATACGCCGGTGGCTTTTGCGCTCCCTGCCGATGCGTTCAGCGATGTCGATGGTAACACGCTGACCTACAGCGCCAGCCTTCAAGGCGGCGACCCGCTGCCAGCCTGGCTCGCCTTCGATCCCGATACGCTCAGCTTTGCCGGCACCCCGCCTGCCGACTTCAACGGCACGCTCGATCTGACTGTCACCGCCAGCGATAGCGAACTGGCAACGCAAGACAGCTTCACGCTCACCATTGACCCTGTAAACGACGCCCCCGAAGCGGGCGACGATAGCGCCGCCACCGACCAGGATGCGCCCCTGGTCATTGCTGCAGCCGACCTGATCGCCAACGACAGCGATGCAGACGGCGACGCGCTCGTTCTCACGAGCGTGCAGGACGCGGCAGGTGGCACCGTAGCCCTTGATGGCGGCGACATCACCTTCACGCCCGATGCCGGGTTTACCGGAGCGACCAGCTTTGCCTACACGGTAGCGGACGGCAATGGCGGCAGCGATACAGGGACGGTCAGCATCACGGTAGAGGCGCTGCCTCCCCCGCCGCCTGCGAACAACCCGGTGTTCAGGCTGATCACGCCGACGGGCTGGGTCGGTGCGATCGGTGGTAACGGCATCGTGGTCGGCTCGAACGGGTTTGAGGACGTCACCCTTCTTGCAGGATTCATCACGCTGGACGGCTCATTCAACCGCGGTGGCAATATCGTGCGGTTCGACGGAGATGCTTCGGAGTACGACATCGGGCGGACCAACGCCTCCACGGCGCTCATTACCAACGATAACCTGCTGTCGGTCAGCATCCCGCTTGGCCTGTTCGGGCTTGCAACCGTCTTCGACGATGGGGTGCGCACTTTGGTCTTCAATGGCAGCTACCAGATCGGCGGCCAGGAGTTCGAAGCAGACCCGGCGCCGATCACTGCCCCTGACGATGGCAGCGCCCTGCCGACAGGCGCCGACAGCACTGCCCAGGCGCGGCTAATCCTGGCAGGTGGCGAAGTGCCGGTTCCGCAAGAGGCCCATGCCGCCATTGGCGGCAATATCCGCATCTCCGGCAGCAACGACGACGACGTCATCGCTATCGACGCCTCTGGCGGTACGTTCGTGTTCGACGGTTCATTCAACCGCGGCGGCGACGTCATCGTGCTCACCGGCAATGCCGAAGACTACACCGCCGTTCTTCTGAACGCTTCCACCGTGCTGATCACCGGAGAAGGTGCCGGTATTACCCTGCCGATCGGCCTCGTTGGCCTGACCCTCAGCTTCGCCGATGGCGAAAAGACTCTGCTCTATACAGGCCAAGAATACCTCATCGGGGATACCGAAATAGGAGTGATGCCAACCATAATCGGGTCGCCCGCAGAAGAGACCGCAATTCTCGATAGCGGACTACTCATTGACAATACCGTGTTGGCGATAATCGGGACCGAGAGCACTATGCTTATCGCCTAGCGGCCTCGTCTGCTCGCTTCGACCTAGCCGTTAGGGCTTGGAAATTCTTAGGATTTGGTCTGAGAACCTAGCGATGCATTCTTGCTGCTGGTTAGGATGCCCCCAACTGAACTCATTGCCCGTCAGCACTTGATGGTAGAGGCGGCCGCGTCCCTAAGGAAAGACCGGACCGCGCTAGAGACGGTTCCGAAGTGCACTGCTACCCAACGTCGGACCACTCGGGTCTGGAGTTTTCCGCCTTTCCCAGATCCGGTGGGCTGGTTTCACCGGCTGAGTTTGCCAGCATGATCGGGGGGATATTCCCGATCGCGCTGTGCGGTCGCTCTTCGTTGTAGTGTCTACGCCA
>MDTG01100509.1_pt1 | contig 26964 bp, 24 predicted proteins | sample 811421 | NCBI WGS metagenome assembly MDTG01 (sample SAMN05326645, study PRJNA326480) | marine metagenome | isolation source: seawater | place: Pacific Ocean: South East | collected 2011
CGCACCCGTATGCGCAGCACAGGACGCCCCCCGCCGCTGCCTTCGAGCACCGCTACCCAATCCGAATGCGGCCCCATAGACTCCCGAATTCCGACCTGCCACGACACCCTGAGCGCCCCCCCCGGGGGCTGCAACACCGGAAATTCCAACTGACCCCATCGACGGCCGGGAGAGACGGCGCCCCACCTCCAAGAAACCAGGGGGTTCGGCCCCCAATGCAGGCCAGAAAACACCTGCCAATCCACAGCGGTCCGGACCCCGAGATCCAACGCCAGCCTTCGCGTTCCTTCCGCCCCCAACTCGGCCCGAACTCCAAGGCTTCTCGACCTCCTTTCCAGCCCGGAGCAACCTGGAACCCAACCCAAATCCAGTGTCCACGCCCCACCGGCGGCACCACGCCACCGCGCCCAGCCCGTGGGCAACCCGGTTTGAGCCAGGCCTGAAACCAAACTCAAGACGCTGAAAGCCAGCATTATGAATATCGAACTCCAACCTTGACCGCTCAATGACACACGGGGAAACTCACCATTGCCGAAGGCCAGACGACCTGCGATTCATCCGTGCGCCCGAAAGCTTCGTCACCGTGGAGATGCGGCCTATCTTCGCGCCCCCGGCGGGCGTGGTGGAATTGGTAGACACGCCAGATTTAGGATCTGGTGCCGCAAGGCGTGGGGGTTCGAGTCCCTTCGCCCGCACACTGCAAAGCTTACGAGAGCAACGACATGGAAATCACACAGGAAAAGATCAACGACCTCAATGGGGTCCTGACCGTGAAGATTCAGCCTGAAGACTACCAGGAGAAGGTCAACGGCATCCTCGAAGATTACCGGAAGCAAGTCAAGATGCCGGGATTCCGCCAGGGAAAGGTGCCCATCCAGTTGGTCCGAAAGCAGTATGGCAAGGCCGTGTTGGCCGACGAGCTCAACAAACTCATGGGCGAGAAGATGGACGGCTACATCCGCGAGGAGAAGCTGCGCATCCTCGGCCAGCCCATCCCGACGCTCGAGAATGACAGCGATGGCGATTGGGACAAGCCGGACGTCTTCACCTTCCGCTATGACATCGGTTACAGCCCTAAGGTGGACATCAAGTTCGGTTGGTTCACCAAGTTCGTTCACCACAAGGTGCGCATCGACGACGCCTTGATCGACGAGCAGATTGGCGACCTCCGCCGCCGCTACGGAAAGATGTCCGAGCGTACGGAAGTAGCGGAGGAGTGTCTGATCGTGGGCGACTTCGTGGAACTCGACGGCAAGGAAGGCGACATCCTTGCCGGAGGGGTGATGAATGAGGGCACCATCAGCATGGCATCCATCACCGACACGAAAACCGAGAAGGCCCTGATGGGCAAGAGCCAAGGCGCCGAAGTGGAAGTCCAGCCCGGCCACGTCAGCCGCGATGCAGAGGACCTCGCCCGCATGTTGGGCATCGACCCGAAAGCCGCCGCCGAATTCAAGAGTCCGCTGCGCTTCACCATCAAGGAAGTGCGCCACATCGAACCGGCCGAGCTCGGTGAAGAGTTGTTTGACAAGCTGTTTGGCGAGGACGTCGTGACCGACGAGGCCGGATTCCGCGCCAAGGTCGAAGAAGACCTCCAGCGCATCTTCGAGCGCGACGGAGACCGGGTGTTCCGCCGGAAGTTCGTGGAGGAAGTGGTGGACAAGCTGGACCCCCCGCTGCCGGAGGAGTTCCTGAAACGCTGGATTCAAATTGCCAACGAGAAGCCCATCACTGCCGAAGAAATCGAAGCGGAATTCGCCGAGTACGCCAAAGGCATCAAGTGGCAGATCATCCAGAACCACATCATCGACGAGCACGACATTGACGTGTCTGGAGAGGAGATCCAATCCGAGGCCGGCAACGGCATCAAGGCCCAATACGCCCAATACGGCATTCCGATTGAAGCCGAGCAGCTAGAGCCCATGGTCGCCCAGATGCTGACCGACCAGAAGGAGGTCCGCCGCGTGGCCGAGTCCATCTACGAGCGCAAAGCGATTGACAAGCTCCGCGAATTGGCTAAGATCAAGGACAAAGAGGTTTCCCACGAAGAGTGGATGGAAATCGTCCGTTCTCTCTGAAAACTTCCCCTCGGTGCAGTGCCTGTGCCGGCCTAACTTTCACGACTCATGATGAGCACCCGTAAGGAATTCCTGAAGTACGCCGTCAAGGACCGCGGCTTCACCAGCCACCACGTCGAGGACTACATCTCCGCCGTACACGGACCGGAGAATATGACGCGTACTGTAATCGAAGAACGGCAGATGCCGTTTCGCGAAGTGGACGTCTTCTCTCGCCTGATGGCCGACCGCATCATCTTCCTCGGCACCGGGGTGGATGATTACATCGCCAACATCATTCAGGCGCAGATGCTCTTCCTCGAGTCCACCGACCCAACGAAGGACATCCAGATCTACATCAACTCGCCCGGAGGCAGTGTCTACGCCGGTCTCGGCATCTACGACACCATGCAGTACATCCGCCCGGACGTGGCCACCATCTGCACGGGCATGGCCGCCTCCATGGGCGCCGTGTTGCTCTGCGCCGGTGCCGCCGGAAAGCGGACGGGTCTGAAGCACAGCCGGACCATGATCCACCAGCCGCTCGGCGGGGCCCGAGGCCAGGCCAGCGACATTGAGATCACCGCCCGCGAGATCATGAAGCTCAAGGAAGAGCTGTACAAGATCATCGCCCATCACAGTGGTCAAGACTACCAGAAGGTATGGGAGGACAGCGACCGCGACTACTGGATGATCGCCGACGAGGCCAAGGCCTACGGTATGATCGACGAGGTCCTCGAGCGCAAGCAGGACTGATTCCGCCATGTCGGACCGCGAGATCAACTGCTCGTTCTGCGGGCGCAAAAAGTCCGAAGTCGACATCCTCATCGCGGGGGTGACGGGCCACATCTGTGACCACTGCATCGAACAGGCCGACGCCATCGTGCAAGAAGAGCGAGGGCAGGACGTCGACTCCGGATTCGACCCGGGCGTCCAACTCGAGCGCCCAGCCGACATCAAGCGGTTCCTCGATGAATATGTCATCGGACAGGAAGGCGCAAAGCGTTCCCTGAGCGTTGCGGTCTACAACCACTACAAGCGTTTGGCCCATCCTGCCGCCGAAGGCGAAGTGGAAATCGAGAAGTCCAACATCGTCCTGGTCGGAGAGACCGGCACGGGAAAGACCCTGCTCGCCCGCAGCATCGCCCGTTTGCTCAAAGTGCCGTTCTGCATTGCCGACGCCACCATCCTCACCGAAGCCGGTTACGTGGGAGAAGACGTGGAGAGCGTCCTTTCCAGGCTGCTCCAATCGGCCGACTATGACGTCACAAAGGCCCAGCGCGGAATCGTGTTCATTGACGAAATCGACAAGATTGCCCGCAAGAGCGACAACCCGTCCATCACCCGTGACGTGAGTGGAGAAGGGGTGCAACAGGCTTTGCTGAAGCTTTTAGAAGGCGCGGAGGTCAACGTGCCCCCTCAGGGCGGCCGGAAGCACCCAGAGCAAAAGCTGATCACCATCGATACCCGCAATATCCTGTTCATCTGTGGCGGGGCATTCAGCGGCATTGAACAGCACATCGAGCGGCGCATCGCCACCACGAGCATCGGATTCAACACCGGTGCGGATGACCGTCCGGAAACGCTTCTTTCTGCCATTGCCCCGGCGGACCTGCGCAGCTTCGGATTGATCCCCGAACTCATCGGCCGTTTCCCGGTCCTGACCCACCTCGACCCGCTCGATCCCCACGCCTTGCGTCGAATCCTGACCGAACCAAAGAACGCGCTCATCAAGCAGTACGAGCGCTTGTTCGACATTGACAACATCCAACTTCGGTTCGATGCGGACGCGTTGGACTTCATCGTCGAGAAGGCGGTCGATTACAAACTCGGGGCCCGAGGCCTGCGCTCCATCTGCGAGGCGGTCCTGAGCGACGCCATGTTTGAACTGCCGGGCAAAGAAGGGGTGGACGAACTCCGCGTGACCGCCGAATACGCGCGTGAGCGATTCGATGCCAGCGACAAGGGCCAATTGAAAGTCGCCTCCTGAGGCCATGGCCGGGGCCAAAGGCAAAGGGAAATCCGCAAAGGGGGCCAAGGAGACCCCCTTGATGGCCCAGTACAACAAGGTCAAAGCCCAACATCCCGATGCCCTCCTGCTATTCCGGGTGGGCGATTTCTATGAGACTTTCGGACAGGACGCCGTGCGGGCGGCCAAGGTCCTCAACATCGTGCTCACCGCCCGAAAGAATGGTGCGGCAGCCGAAGTGGAACTGGCGGGATTCCCCCACCACGCCCTAGAGAACTACCTCCCCAAACTTGTCCGGGCCGGCCACCGCGTCGCGGTCTGCGACCAGCTCGAAGACCCGAAGACCACGAAGACCATCGTCAAACGGGGTGTGACTGAGATGGTGACACCCGGGGTGGCCCTCAACGACCAAGTGCTCGACGCCCGCGAAAACAACTGGCTCGCTGCGGTACACGTGGTCGAAGAAGGCCGGGGACAGGCCAAGCGGGAACGTGCCGGGGTCGCATTCCTGGACGTCTCCACCGGGGAATTCCTCGCTGCGGAAGGCAGTCCGGAGGACATCTCCCCATTGCTGCGCACGTTCCGGCCCAAGGAAACCCTGCATCTGCGCCATGGCGAACCGCGGTCGCTGGACCTGACCGGCTACCGGTTCCCCCTCGACGATTGGGTATGGCAGACGGATTTTGCCAGGGAGACCCTCGAACGCCATTTCGGCACCCAAGGCGTCAAAGGCTTCGGCCTCGACAGCCAGAACCTAGCCATCATCGCGGCCGGGGCCGCACTTCATTACGTGGGCACCACCAAGCACGACCGCCTCGGCCACATCGCTTCACTCGGCCGCATCGAATGGGGACGGAACGTGGCCATGGACGGATTTACCATCCGCAACCTCGAACTGCTCGTGCCCACCCATCCGGAAGGCACCGCCCTCGTCGACATCCTCGACCGCTCCGCCACACCCATGGGTGCCCGCATGCTCCGACGCTGGATTGCCCAACCCCTCAACGACGAAGCCGCTGTAAACCGCAGGCATGAGGCGGTGGCCGCCTTCCTCGCACAGCCCGACATGAGGGCAGACCTCATCGCCGAATTGCAGCGCATCGGCGACCTAGAGCGGCTTCTCGCCAAGACCGCCGCCGTCAAGATTTCCCCGGCTGAACTTGATCGGCTTCGCCGAGCCCTAACCGCTGTGGAAGCCTTGAGGCTCATGGTTGACAGCTCGGACGACCCCATCATCGGACGCTGGGCCGGGCGGCTCGACCCTTCCGATGCGGCATTGACCCAATTGCGGACAGAGCTGACCGAGGACCCCCCGGGCGTGCTGGGCAAAGGAGCATCCATCGCTTCTGGCGTGGTGCGCGAGCTTGACGAGCTCCGCGACCTCCGGGACAACGGCAAGGCCAAGCTCGAAGGCATCCGCCAACGGGAAGCGGACGCCACCGGCATCGCCTCCTTGAAGATTGCCTTCAACAACGTCTTTGGATACTACCTCGAGGTCCGACACGCCCACAAGGACAAGGTGCCCGAGGATTGGATCCGGAAGCAGACCCTGACGCAAGCCGAGCGCTACATCACCCCCGAACTCAAGGAGCTCGAGCAACGCATCCTCGATGCCGAGGAGCGCCTCGATGTTGTAGAGCGCGAAGCCTACCATGCGCTGGTGACCTCCCTGCACCCTCACCTGCCCTTGCTGCAGTCCACAGCCCGAGCCGTGGCGGGGCTTGACCTGTTGCTCGGCTTCGCCGAAGTCGCCGAAGACCACGGTTACACACGACCGGTGCTGGTGGAGGGCCACGAATTGGAAATCGTGGGCGGCCGCCACCCTGTGATCGAGCGCTGCCTACCCGATGGGGAGTCCTATGTGGCCAACGACGTCGCCCTCGACCGCGACCACCGCCAGATCCTGATGATCACAGGACCCAACATGTCAGGTAAGAGCGCCCTGCTCCGACAGACAGCGCTCATTGCCCTAATGGCCCAGATGGGCAGTTACGTGCCGGCCCGTTCGGTGCGGATGGGGTTGGTCGACAAGGTCTTTACCCGCGTCGGGGCTTCAGACAACCTGAGCGCGGGCGAATCCACCTTCATGGTGGAGATGAACGAGACGGCCTCCATCCTCCACAACCTCTCGGACCGTTCGCTCGTCCTGCTCGACGAAATCGGACGGGGCACCAGCACCTACGACGGCATCAGCATTGCGTGGGCCATTGCCGAGTTCTTGCACGAGCACAAGCGGTGCCGTGCTAAGACCCTTTTTGCCACACACTACCACGAGCTCAACCGCATGGCGGACCGCTTTCCGCGCATCCACAACGCCAATGTCAGCGTGCGCCAACAAGATGGAAAAGTGGTCTTCCTCCGCAAGCTGGTGCCCGGGGGCAGCGAGCACAGCTTCGGTATCCACGTAGCCAAACTTGCGGGCATGCCAGGCGCCCTGGTGCGTCGGGCCGAGGAGGTCCTCGAAGGTTTGGAGTCCGAGGGAGGTGGCCGCGGGGAAGCCGGTGCCAAGACCGCCACACCGACCGTTCAGGAGGACGGGCTCCAGATGAGCTTCTTCCAGCTAGACGACCCTGTGCTGCAGGACATCAAAGAAGACCTGCTGGGACTGGACATCGACCAGCTCACGCCTGTGGAGGCGCTGCTGAAATTGCACGAGATCCGGAAACGGGTCGGAGGCTGAGCCTCACTCGTAGGCGGCCAACAACAGGCCCAGGTCCTTGTAAGGCCAGCCAAAGGCTTCGGCGAGGTCCTGGTTGACCACATTGCCCCGGAACAGGTACAGGCCGCTCCGGATCATGGGACTGTGCTCCAGTCCCGCTCCGATGCCCCCGTGCTCCCCCACCTTCTGAAGGAGTGGACCCAATTGGTTGGACAACGCCATCGTGGCCGTGCGCGGGACACGGCTCGGGATGTTGGCGACACAGTAGTGGGTCACACCGTGCTGGACGAAGACCGGATCTTGGTGGTTGGTCAGGCGGGAGGTTTCAAAGCACCCACCACTGTCAATGCTGACATCCACCACAATGGCGCCCTCCCGCATGCCTTGCACCATTTCCTCGGTCACAATCATCGGGGTTCGACCTTGGACGGGCCGCACTGCGCCAATGGCCACATTGGCACTGGCCAGGGATTCCCGGAGAATTTTAGGGTGAAGGGTGCTGGTCCAAAGGCGTCCTCCGATTTCGCCGCGCAAGCGCCGCAACCGGTAAGGGCTTGAATCGAACACGCGCACGGATGCGCCCAGACCAATCGCCGCCCGGGCCGCGAATTCACCCACCGTGCCCGCTCCGATGATCACGACCTCGGATGGCGCCACGCCCGTCATGCCGCCCATCATGGAGCCGTCGCCGTACTCGGGATGCGAGAGGTACTCGCCTGCGACCAGGATGCTGGTCGTTCCGGCGATTTCACCCATGGCCCGCACCAGCGGATAGATGCCCGTCCGGTCCTGCATAAAGTCCCATGCGACGGCCGTCATCTTGCGTTCCATCATCTTCTCGATGGTGCGCTCCGGATGGGTCGCGAGCTGCAGGCCGCTGAAGATGGTCTGCCGGTCCCGCATGTGCTCCAGCTCTGCCTCTTGCGGCGGTGCCACTTTGAGGATGATGTCGTTGGCGTAGACAGAAGCCGCATCCGGCGCAATCCGCGCACCGGCCTCGCTGTAGTCGGCATCTGAGAATTGGGCATGCACCCCGGCCCCGGTCTCGACGACCACTTCGTGACCATGGGCCACCAACACCCCGACGGCGTCGGGGTCGAGGGCCACCCGCCGCTCCTGAAGTACGATTTCTTTGGGGATGCCTATGCGCAGGCTTTCCTCATTGGTGGACAACAACAGGGTTTCTTCCTGCGGGGACAATGCGGCCTGGAAGGCGAGCTGTCGGATGCGTTCCTTGGTTTCCACGGCGTGGCGGTTGAGTTGGGAATTTACTCGGATTCGCGTTGCCAAAGGGAAGCCATCCTCAGGTCATCCGGCAACCGCTCCAAACGCAACAGCAATGCATCTTCAGGAAAGTGGTCGGCCGCCCGCTCCGGCCACTCGACGAACGTCAGGGCGGCGTTGTCGGCCATCAGCTCTTCCCAACCCAAGGCTTCCAACTCGGAAGTGTGCTCGATGCGGTACAGGTCCAGGTGTCGAATGCACCGTTCCGGCTGACCATCCACCCTCGGCACAGGATAGGTCTGGCAAAGGGCAAACGTCGGGCTTGAAGCCGTGTCCAAGGCCTTGAAATGGCGGGCCAATGCGGACACAAGTGTGGTTTTACCTGTCCCCATGGGCGCCTGCAAAGCCACGACATCGCCCCAATCCAGGCAGGCTTCGAGATCGGGGACCAGCGCCGTCAACCCTTTCAGGTCATAGGGCGTAGACCGCCACATGCAGCGCAGCGAAACGTCACTCATCGCGGAACCAAATGAACGAGCGGAACCAACATTTCCTCCATGGAAATGCCCCCGTGCTGGAACGTGCCATCCAGGTAGCGGACGAACCGATTGAAGTTATTGGGGTACACCATGAAGTCCCGCTCGGTCGCAAAAATGTAGCGACTGGACAAATGCGATTTGGGCAATCCGAAGGCCTCTGGCTGGTCGACCGCAAACACATCGTCATCGTGGCGAAGATTCCTTCCCGTCTTGTAACGGGGATTGTCCGTCACCTCCTTTTCCCCTTGCACCTTGACCGGATCTGCCACCTGTACTGTACCGTGATCGGTGGTGAGGACAAGTTCAAATCCTTCCTCTGCCGCACGTTCGAGCAACTCGCGAAGGGGACTGTGCTCGAACCAGCTCTGGGTCAAGGAACGGTATGCGGCCTCGTCCTCGGCGAGCTCCTTGATGATTTCGCTCTCAGTCCGGGCATGGCTCAGCATATCCACGAAATTGAAGACGACAGCTGTGAAGTCTCGGTCTTTCCACTGGTGGAAGTCCTCGAGCAATTTCTTGCCCGCCTGCAAGTCGGTGATCTTGTGGTAGCCCCATGGGCCAGAGTAGCCCCATCGTTGTAGCAAGGTGCCCAGCAAGTCGGACTCGTGGGCATTCTTGGAGCCCTTGGCCTGCTCGTCTTTCCACCACTGGGGATGGACCTGCGCAATCTGAGCCGGGGTCATGCCGGCGAACATGGCGTTGCGGGCGTATTGCGTGGCCGTGGGCAGGAAGCTCCAATGCATCCGCTCCGATTGGACCTGCCATTGCTCATTGAGGACCGGGGCCAAGACCCGCCACTGGTCGTAACGGAAGTTGTCGATGACCACCAGCAAGGTCTTGCGACCAGCTTCGAGCATGGGCCGCACCGCATCGGAGAAGACCTTGGGGGCCAATAGGGGATTTTCGGAGTCGTCGCATCGGTCGAGATCGGCCAACCACCCCCCGTAGTTCTCTTGGACGAACTTGGCGAACTGCCGCCCCGCATCCTGCTTTTGCATCCGCAGCACTTCGGCCATGCCGGTGTCCCCGGAAGCCGCCAATTCAAGGTCCCAGTGGACAAGGCGCTTGTGGATGTCCTCCCAGTCTTCGCAGCCCAGGCGGTCCATGAGGCGCATGCCCAGCTCCCGGAACTCACGCTGGTAATCGCTCATGGCCTTCTCGCCGACCAACCGCTTCTCGTCTAGGATCTTCTTCAATGAAAGCAGGATTTGGCTCGGATTCAGCGGCTTGATGAGGTAGTCCGACATCTTCGACCCGATGGCCTCCTCCATGATGTGCTCCTCCTCGCTTTTGGTGATCATCACACACGGGAGGTGCGGGCGCCGTTCCTTGATGCGTTGGAGCGTCTCCAGGCCGGTGAGGCCCGGCATGTTCTCATCGAGAAAGACCACATCCACGATGCGGTCTTCTTCCAATGCCTCGAGCAGGGAAGCCCCGTCAGTGAAGCCGGTCACCTCATACCCTTTGCGTTCAAGGAAGAGGATGTGCGGCTTGAGCAGGTCGATTTCATCATCGGCCCAAAGGATGTGGGGGGTGCGCGTCATGTTTCCTTCAAGGGCAATTCGTCGCAATTATTTTACGAGGGTGGTGCCCGTGCAAAGAAACACGCCAATTTTCGGCCATGGCCGCACGACCCAAGCTGCTGAATGACCCGGTCTATGGGTTCATCCAACTCCGCCACGCGGATTTCACCGAAATCATGGACCACCCATGGGTACAACGCCTCCGGCGAATCAGCCAACTCGGCCTGAGCCACCTCGTATATCCGGGCGCGGTCCACAACCGCTTCCACCATGCCCTTGGCGCGCTCCACCTCATGCAAGAGGCGCTGGACAGCCTGCGGGAGAAGGGCGTGGCCATCACCGAGGACGAATACCGCGGAGCCTGCCTGGCCATCCTGTTGCACGATGTGGGCCATGGCCCCTTCAGCCACGCCTTGGAGCACACCTTGGTACACGGCGTGCACCACGAGGAGATCAGCACGCTGATCATGACCCGCCTCAATGAGGCCTTCAACGGACGCCTCGACACGGCCATCGAGATCTTCAACGACCACCATCCCAAAGGCTTCCTGCACGACCTGGTATCGAGCCAGCTCGACATGGACCGGATGGACTACCTGCGCCGGGACAGCTTCTTCACCGGAGTCAGTGAAGGGCGCATCAGTTCCGAGCGCATCATCCGCATGCTCAACGTCCACGAGGGGCGGCTCGTCGTCGAGGAAAAGGGCATTTACAGCATCGAGAAATTCATCATCTCCCGCCGCCTCATGTATTGGCAGGTCTACCTGCACAAAACCGTGCTGGCCGCAGAATGGATGATGATGGGCGTGCTGGAGCGGGCCCGTGACCTGGTGCGGAGTGGCGTGGACGTATGGACCACTCCAGCCGTGCGCCCCTTCTTGGAGCAGGACCTTGACCGCGCCCGCTTCATGGCCGACCCGGAGATTCTCGCCGACTTCTGTGCCATGGACGACAACGATATCATGTGCTGCATCAATGCGTGGCAGTCGCATTCGGACTTTGTGCTGTCCGACTTGAGCCGACGCATTTCACAGCGCCGCCTCTTCAAGATCGAGTTGCGGGACGCCCCATTCAACCAAGACGACATCGCCGAGCGCATCGCCGCTGTGCAAGCGGCGCATTCCCTGACGGCGGAGGAAGCCGCCCACTTTGTCCTGCACGACCGCATCGATAACCGCGCCTACAGCACAGCTTCACACGGCATTCAGATGTTGTTCAAGGATGGGTCCGTTCGCGATGTGGCCTCAGCTTCGGACCACTTGAACCTGAGCGCCCTGAGCGTTCCGGTGGAGCGGCATTTCTTGGCGTATCCCAAGGAATTGCCGCCCCGACCGGACGTCGTTGTCAGAGGGTGATCTCCTCGCCGGAGGGATCGTAGAGGTTGTACTGAAGTAGCTCCATAGAGGAATTGCCCTCCACCGTGATCTTCATGCCGAAGGCCTTCTTCCACCGCTTGACCTGGTTGTTCCAGAACCCGCGGGTGATATAAGCCTCCACCATCGGGTGGATCAACAGCGTCACCTCGCCCAGTCCGCGGTCCGCAGCCGCCTTGAGGGCGTCTTCAATGCGGTCGGTGACCAGGATGCTCGCCTCGACTTTGCCCGTTCCATTGCAGGAGGGACATTGCTCGGCGGTCTTGATGTCGGTGACTTCGCGCACGCGCTGGCGGGTGATTTCCACCACACCAAACCGACTCGGTGAAAGCACATTGTGCTTGGCTTTGTCGGGCTTCATCGCTTTGCGCATCGCCTCGGTGAGCTTGCGGCGGTTCTCCACTTGCCCCATGTCGATGAAGTCGATGGCGATGATGCCACCCATGTCGCGCAACCGCAACAACCGGGCGATTTCCTCGGCACACTCCAGGTTGGTGGCTGTGGCGTTTTCCTCCTGGGAGGTGGCGCCGGCCTTCCTTCCACCCGAGTTGACGTCGATGACGTGCATGGCCTCGGTGTGCTCGATGATGAGGTATGCTCCGGAACGCAGGTTGACCTGGCGGCCGAAGCTCGCCTTGATCATGCGGTGGACACCCCGGTCGTCGAAAACATCCTTGGCCTTCGACTCCTTGACGATGTCCACTTTGTCCGGCGCATTCGCGGCGAGGTATTCCCGCACTTCCTCCGCCACCTCCGGGTCGTTGACCAGGATCTGGGAGAAGTTGGGGTTGAGCAGATCCCGGAGCAGGGAGCTCGTCTTGTTCATCTCGCTCAACACGCGCTGCCGCGGCTTCGCGTTGCGCAAATTGGCGTGGAGCTCCTTCCACCGATTGGTGAGGTCCTCCAGATCGGCGTGCAGGTCAGCCGCGCCCTTCTCTTGGGCCACCGTCCGCACGATGATGCCGCAATTTTCGGGGCGAATGCTCTGCAGGAGAACGCGAAGGCGTTTGCGCTCGCTCTCCTTGCTGATGCGTTGGGAGATGCTGATTTTGCTGGAAAAGGGAACCAGCACGAGATAGCGGCCCGCCAAGGTGACTTCCGTCGTCAGACGTGGACCCTTGGTGGAAATGGCCTCTTTGGCCACCTGGACGAGGACGGTCTGGCTTGCAGACACCACGTCCTTCATATTGCCTTTCTTCTCGATGTCCGACTCCAACTTGAAGTTGGCGAGGTCGGCAGAAGTCTGCGTTCCCTTTACGGAACGTTGCAGATACTTCTTGAAACTCCGGTATTGCGGTCCGAGGTCGAAATAGTGGAGAAAGGCATCCTTGGGATGTCCGATGTCCACGAATCCGGCATTCAGACTGGGCAACACCTTTTTGACCCGGCCGAGGTAGACGTCCCCGACCGCGTAGTCCTGTTGGCCATTGTCCTCGTGAAGCTCGACCAATTGGCCGTCCTCCAGCATGGCAATGCGCAACCCGGACTTGGTCTTGTTGATGACCAGTTCGACGTTCACGCGTCAAGAAAAAATGGCTGCACCTGCGGACACCAGGCCCGCGTGGCAAAGCCGGGGAACGTCACTTCTTCTTCTTGTGACGGTTCTTGCGGAGACGCTTCTTCTTCTTGTGCACCGCCATCTTGTGACGCTTGCGCTTTTTTCCACTCGGCATAATCGGAATGGTTTAGGGGTTCGGTTGGGACAGGAGGTCGATGCGTTGGCGGACCGCCTGTTCAATGATGGTATCCGGGGACAGGGGGAGAAACTTCTGGTAGCCGGCGAGCGCCAAGCCCGGATTGCCGAGGCGCTCGTGACATTGTGCCTGGAAGAACCAAGCGTTGTGGGCAGTGCTGTCGACCATCACAGCCCGTTCGAAATGGATGAGGGCCTCAGCGGGGTTTCCTCCGTCGAGCTCGAGCATGCCGAGCTGCACTAAGGGTTCCGCCCGTTCAGGCGCCAGATCGATGGCCTGAACAAAGCGCTCCTTCGCTTTGTCCAATTGGCCGGATTGGATGCTAAACCGACCGAGCTCGATGACAGCATCTACGTTCGGAGGTTCGGCTTCGGCAAGCGCCTTCAGCTCGAGGATGCCATCCATGGGATTGGCACCCCGGACCTTCTCAACTGCGGCAAGGACCGGGTCGACCGGTGCTGCTTCATCTAAGGAGGTGGGGATGTCCTCTTGCACGAGGCCGGCGGGTTGCCGGGGAATGACCTGCCAGACGAGCGCAGCCAACACGACGCACAATCCCCCAATGATCCAAGGGAGGGGTGTACGACGGGAGGACTGCATGCTCATGGCGGGGTCGGAATTCAGCTGGCGGAGACCTTGGCCTTCACGTTCTCCATGAAGCTCTTGGCGGGCTTGAAGGAGGGGATGTTGTGGGCCGGAATTTCAATGGTCTTATTCTTGAGAATGTCGCGCCCCGTCTTCTTGGCGCGGCGCTTGATCACAAAACTGCCGAACCCGCGGAGGTAAACATTGTTGCCCTGCTCGAGGGAGTCGCGCACGGATTCCATGAACGCCTCAACCGTGGCTTGCACATCCGGGCGCTCGATGCCCGTCTTCTCTGAAATGCGGCTCACCAAGTCCGCCTTCGTCATCTTTTTGTCCATCTCTTTCGCTGATGCTTTGAAACTCAATCGATTGAATTCCACACTCAATGGGCCGGCAAAAGTAAGTCACGGAACCCACACCTCCGAGCCTTCGTCAAGCATTCGCAAATTCGCCCCATGAGCGCGGCGCACCCCATCACCGAACGCCTCCTCGGATGGTATGCCGAGCATGCGAGGCCCCTCCCTTGGCGGGCGGCCCCGGAAGCCTATGCAACCTGGTTGTCCGAAGTCATCCTCCAGCAGACCCGCGTCGACACCGGGACGGCATATTGGCACCGCTTCCTCGCGGCCTTCCCCACCGTGCACGACCTGGCCGCCGCCTCGCCAGAAGACGTCATGGCCCTGTGGAAAGGCCTGGGCTACTACAGCCGTGCGCGTAACCTGCACGCCGCTGCGCGCCACATCGTATCCGAACTGAACGGCAACATGCCCCGTGACTTTGTGGGTTGGCGGACCCTTCCGGGCATCGGCCCCTACACCGCGGCTGCCATTTCGAGCATCTGCTTTTCCGAGCCTGTGCCAGTCATAGATGGCAATGTACAGCGGGTGTTGAGCCGCCTATTTGACGTGTCCGACCCAGTAGACCGCAAGGCAGGTAAAACAGCACTCGAAACGGCGGCCTCGGAATTGGTTCATCCCGACCGCCCTGGCGATTCCAACCAAGCTTGGATGGAACTCGGAGCCCTCGTTTGCAAGCCGAAAAAACCGCTATGTGAACTGTGCCCATTGGCAGACGATTGCTTGGCACTCAAGAATGACAGCACTTTGGAACGTCCGGTCAAACAGGCCAAAAAGGCCGCCGTGGAGGTTCAAGTCCTGTTCGACATCCGGCTGCGCCACGCTGCGGATGGAACCCTGCTTTGGTGGGTCGAACGGCGCCCGGATACTGGCATTTGGGGCGGCCTCGAGTGCTTCCCGGTCGAAATGACGGAAGGCCGCCAAACCCCGAATCGACTGGACCTCTGGGGGCCCGTTCGGCACATTCTGACCCACCGCAAGATGACCGCCTGGTTCTTCTTCACCCTGGACCCTGAAGCACCGATGTCAGGGGCCGGCCAATGGATCCCTGTGACCGACGGAGAACGCACATGGCCGCGGCTCATTGCCAAGGTGTTGGACGGTTTGCAAGGCCAGGCGCGCTTTTGTGCTGTGGAGAATTGACCACTTTTCACCCTTCGCAAGGGCTTTGCCTTCGGTACTTTGCATCCCCATGCCCGGCCTCAACAAAGTGATGCTCATCGGCCACCTCGGCCGCGACCCGGAAACGCGGTGGTTCGAGGGGGGCAAGGCCATGAGCAAACTTTCCCTGGCCACCTCGGAAACGTACCAGGACGATGAAGGGCAATCCCACCAACGGACGGAATGGCACAACGTGGTCCTCTGGAGAAGGCTCGCTGAAGTGGCCGACGCCCACTTGAGCAAAGGAGACCGGGTCTACATCGAAGGCCGCTTGCGAACCCGCAGCTGGCAAGACGCGGAAGGCCAGCAGCACCGCGCCACGGAAATCATAGCGGACCGCATGGACATGCTGGGCACATCCCATTCTCCCGAAGTGGACGCTGTATCCGGGACAGGACGACCGCAGGGTGCGCCAACGGCCCCTGAGCCCATGGATGGCACACCCCTCCCCTTCTGAGGCATGAATTGGATGCAGGACGGTTGGATTTGGCTGGCAGCATTCGCGTCCCTGGGGCTGTTGCTTATCAGCGCCTTTGTATCCGGAAGCGAAATCGCCTTCTTCTCGCTGGATCCCGGATCACGCAGTGCATTAGAGGAGGCTGAGGACGAGCGTTCAAGGGCTGCGCTGGCCTTGTTGTCCAAACCGGACGAAGCCCGCGGCCCCCGTCAGCTGTTGGCCACCATCCTCGTGCTCAACAATGCCGTCAACATCCTCATCATCCTGCTGTCGACGGTCTTGATGCAGCATTGGTTGCCTGCACTGCCCGGATGGCTCGGCATAGTGCTCCACGTCTTCGGGGTCACATTCCTCATCGTCCTGTTCGGCGAGGTGCTGCCCAAGGTCTACGCCAACCGACACCCCTTGGCGCTGGCACGCCGCATGGCGCGGCCGCTGAAAATGGCCCAGCAAGTGCTACGGCCCATCTGGCAGCCCATGAACGCCTTGGGCTCGGCGTTGTCGAAACGCGTGGAATCCGCCCCACCCGAGGTGTCCATTGAGGACCTTGAACACGCGGTGAGCATCACCGATTCAGCGGAACGTTCGGATGAGGAAAACCGCATCCTCAGCGGCATTGTCAGCTTTGGCTCAAAGGACGTCAAGCAAATCATGACCCCGCGGACCGACGTCACGGCCTTCCCTGAGGACATGGCTTGGTCCGACTTGCGCAAAACCCTTGCGGAATGCGGCTTCAGCCGGGTCCCCATCCATGCGGACGGCCTCGACCAGATCAAGGGCATCCTTTATGCCAAGGACGTGTTGCCGAAACGATATGAAGAGGACGTGGACTGGAATGCGCTGCTCCGCCAGCCTTATTTCGTGCCGGAAAATCGGATGATCGACGACCTTCTCCGCGACTTCCAACGACTCAAGGTCCACCTCGCCATCGTGGTCGATGAATATGGCGGCACCAGTGGCATCGTCACCTTGGAGGACGTCATCGAGGAGATTGTGGGCGACATCTCGGACGAATTCGACGACGACGATGTCCTGTACTCGCGCTTGGATGAACGCACTGTGGTGTTCCAAGGCAAAACAGCTTTGATCGACGCCTACCGAGTGCTCGGCCTGGATGGCAGTGAATTCGAGACGGCCAAAGGAGAAAGCGACACCCTCGCCGGTTTCATGGTCGAGCAGATGGCCCGCCTCCCGAAGCGCGGCGAGCACATCACGTTTGAAGGAGTGGAACTCGTGGCCGAAGCGGTGGACCGCCGGCGCATCCTCCAGATCAAGGTGACCCTGCCCTCCAATCCCGATGCGCCCCATGCCAACTGACTTCTCCCGTCTGGCGTCCCGTTCCACCGGACGACACTGGCACGCGGGCTTGGCTTGGGCGATGATCGTGGTCATGGGCCTCACTGGCGGCTTGACCGGCTGTGAATCCTCGCCCGCTGTGCCCCGGCCCAAGGGGTACTTTCGGATTGCCCTCCACGACACCTTATACCGGGACATCGCGCTCGATTGTCCGGTAGATCTCCCCATGTCGGGAGCGGCCCTACTCGAACCGGTTCGGGACTTTGCACCCGACAGCTGCTGGTTCAACCTCGTTTACCCGAGCTACGCCGCCCGCATCCACTGCACGTATGCGGGCGGTGTGGACTTGACCCCCGTGGTGGAAGATGCTTTCCGCCTGGCCTATGAGCACGAAATCAAGGCCGACGCCATCGAAGTCCGTCAACGCCAATACGACGGAGGCGGGATGGCCATGACTTGGCGGATTTCCGGCGATGCCGCGAGCCCGCTTCAATTCCTCCGTACCGATGGCCAGAACCGGTTCCTCCGCGGTGCGCTCTACTTCGAGTTGCGGCCCAATGCCGATTCTCTGGCGCCGGTCGTGGCCCGCATCGAAGCTGACGTGGACCACCTCCTCAACGCAATGGCATGGCGCTGAACCTGGTCTTGGACGTCGGGGGAACCCGCCTGAAGTGGGCTTGGTGCATGGGCACCCGTTGTTTGGCATTCGGCGCCGCATCTTGGCCCAACGCCATGGCCGCATTGGCGGCAGAAAAAGGGGCCATGGAATCCCAATACGGCCCCCTTCACCGCGCTGCTCGTCTCGCGCGCCCCTGGCCTCCTGCCGCAGCCGTACTTCCGGAAGCCGCATTGGCCGCTGCATTGGGCGCGGCCATCGACGTGTCGGAGGTGTCAGACAGGCTGCCGTTTGCGGTTGATTACGCCTCGGGAACACCAGGGACGGACCGGATGGCCGCCGCCATGGCCTGCCACCAACAGAAGCCCACTGCCAATTGGGTGATCCTCGATGCCGGGACCTGCATTACCATCGACTTGCTCTGTGCTGGACAATGGCGCGGAGGCGCCATCCTGCCCGGCCTTCAACTGCAATCCGAAGCCATGGCCCGAGCCGGGCTTCCCGTTCTTCAGCGCGGCGCACAAGGGGAGTGGCACTGCGACCCTACCCCCGCAGGCGCCCTTGGCAAGACCACCGTGGCAGCGCTAGAAGCTGGGATTCCCAGAGCCGTGCACATTGCCGTCACAGGCACCGTGCAAGACCTCCGAAAGCTGGCTCCGGATGTGAACATTATGCTCACCGGTGGCGACGCCTTTCATTTTGAAGGATTGGGCGGATGGCGGACTTTCGCAGATTCCAACCTCGTGCTGATTGGCGCGGCGCTGTTGTTGAACGATTCACCAGAATGACCCTTCGTCTTCCACTCCTTTTCGCGCTGCTCCTTCTGATGGCCTCCACGCTTCAGGCCCAGACCACCTTTTCGCCCCATTCCCGGTTCGGACTCGGGGACTTGCAAACCGGTGCTGGCGCAGCCCAATCCGGCATGGGACAAATGGGAGCGGCTTGGATGGACCGCCACCACCTGAACACCCGCAACCCAGCGGCGGCGGCCTTTCTCACCCGGACCACATTCGGCGGCGGATTCCAAGTGCGGTCCGAAAAAATCCTAGAGGGCGACAGCACGGCCCGCGGAGAAGTGGGTGGACTTACCCAAATTGGCTTTGCACTCAAGCGCTCCGGAGGCAAGGGGGCCTTGACCTTTGGACTCCAACCCTGGTCCAACGCGGGCTATGACGTGAGTCAGGTGCGCACTGACGACATCGCCGACCAATACCGCATCTCCTATTCGGGGAGTGGCGGACTGACGCAAGCCTACGTTGGATACGCCCGCAAATGGGAAGGGGCGCGCTGGCATTCCTTCGATGGTCCGGAAGGCACGCCCGGGGACAGCGTGCGCATCATCGCTCACAGCACCGCCATTGGCGGCCGATTCGAACAGCGCTTCGGGACCTTGGGGAGGGCCAGAACCATTGATGTAGCCAATCCCATCTTCCTCGACACCCGAGTGGAGACGGACGAAGTGCACCGCTCCGCTGGATTCACCTTTGGAGTAGGACACGAGCGCCTGTTGGGTTCCCGTTTTGATCGGGACCACAAACTCGTGGCGAGCACCCTGCTCCGCCTCGGGGGCATCGCCCAACTCGGCCGGGCCCATTCTGTAGGCCGAGATACCCGATGGGCTTCCTGGCAAACGCTGTCCACCGGACCGCTCGAAGTGGATTCCGTCCACAGTGAATCGGCTAATTTCTCGCTGGACCTCCCCCTCATCTGGTCCGCAGGATTGGAAATTGAACGCAACACCGAATCCGGCCTTCGACTCCGGGCCGGTCTCGAATTCGAACAGGCCACATGGTCCACGGTGGCCCCCGACCTGCTCGACCCTGGTGTAGGCTTTGCTGATGCCAGCACGCTTGCTGCCGGTGTGATGATTACGCCGAAAGGCATGGACGATGCCGAGAATGGATGGCAGAGGGCGACCTACCAACTGGGCTGGCGTCAAACGGAAGGGTACATCGCCCTCGAAGCCGGTTTGCTGACGGCGACCCTTTGGAGCTTGGGTTGGTCTCTTCCTATGCTCGGATCGAGGTCCGGGTCCAGCCTGAACCTGGCCTTCAATTGGCGACAACTGCAGGCTGGCGCGGACACTTCAGGACTTCGGGAGCGCGGGTTCAGCGGCACCGTCGGATTCACCCTGCACCCCTTCTTCAAGAACCAGTGGCTCGTGCCTCGTCGTTACGACTGACTCCGAAGTCAGTCCTTCCCCTAATTTTGCCGCCGCAAACAGGACGAACCTTTTGGCCCGGTCCTTGCTTTGAATGATGCACACGCCCCTCACCATGACCCGATTCCCCTCCTCCATCCTCCTGTTTCTCGCCGTCGCCATGGCGGGAGTCATGCACGCTCAGGACGACAGTAAGTATGGCGAAACGCCGGAGCAGCAAGCGGCTTGCAAGGAAAACCTGAGCTTGTATGAGACTTACTACAAGCAAAAGAATTACGACGACGCCTACCCATTTTGGCAGAATGCCTGCGAAGTGTGCCCTCCGAAGGTGTCGCAAAACATGTACATCAAGGGGGTCAACCTGTTGAAGCGACAGATGAAAGCCGCGGTCAAGGCCAAGGACAATGCCCGCGCCATCGCGCTTCGGGACAGCGTGTTCATGTTCTATGACCTCCGCATCGAGCACTTCCCCAGCACGAGCAAGAAGCCGAACAACGGCTGCGAAGTGCTTGGACGAAAGGCCATGGACTGGACCAGCCTCAACAAGAAAAAGCTTGTGGAAGCCCGTCCTTTCTTCGAGGAGAGCATTGCCTGTCTCGAGGACCTCAGCTCTGCGGCCACGCTCAACGGATACTACAGCCTGCTGGCCACCGTCCTGAACAAGGCGGAGACCCCGGAAGACAAGCAGGCAGCCATCGGAGACCTGCTGAACGAGTACCTCAGACTGAGCGACTACATCGAAGCGGGCCGCCAACGTCTGGTCGCAGCTGGAGACAGCGCCAAGGCTGAGAAGTACGTGACCACGCAAAAAAACCTTGACGAAGTTTTCGTCCAGGTTGCCAATTGTGACGACATGGTGCCGGTCCTTGAAGGCAAGTTGGCCGCCAATCCGGACGACCTCGATACCAAGAAGAAAGCCCTTCGCCTGCTCAACGAGAAGGGCTGCACGGACAACGACATCTTCCTTCCGGTAGCCGAAGCAGTGTACGCCATCGAGAAGAATGCAGACGCGGCCTACTCCATCGGCATCCAACTCGCCAAGAAGAGCGAATACGCATCGGCCCTGCCCTACTTCGAGGAGGCCGTTGAACTCTGCGGAGATTGCCCAAAAGCCGCCCGAAATCTGATGAAGGCTGGGCAGGTGGCCAAGAACGCCGGTCAGGTGTCCAAGTGCATCCGTTACGCCCGAAAGGCCGCCAAGGCCGACCCCGGCAACGGTGAGCCGTACTTGCTCATCGGTGACGCAGTCGCCTCCAAGGTTAGTGCTTGTTCTGACAGCCCACTGGGTGGACGAGAGGTCTACTGGCTGGCCACTGACTATTACCAGCGGGCCAAGTCCATTGACGGCGACGTGGCCAGAAAGGCCAACACCAAAATTTCGCAGGTCGAAAAGTCCTACCCGACCATTGATGACCTCTTCACCTACGGCATCACAGAAGGGCAGAGCATCAACATTCCGTGCCTGGGCGAGAAGACCACGGCCCGCAAGCCTTGATCTACAGAAGAAACCTGCTTCCCGCATTCACCCTGTCTTTGGCCATGGCGCTGATGGGGTGTCGAAACGACCTCGGTGAGGTGGCAGACTTCGAAACGCTGGACCAAGCGGCCGCGCAGAGCATGGAGGGCGCCACGCTGGAATACAGCGAAATGGGTGAGCCTTCCCACCGGCTCCGAGCCCACGCTATGGAACGGTCCTCGGAGGAGGAAGCCGTCTGGACGGTTTCCGGCGGCTTTGTCCTCGACGTGTTGTCCAATGGCCAACAAGGCAGCGCTTCCCTAACTGCGGACCGTGGAACTTTCGCTGAAGCTGCTCGGTTCCTCAAGGCCGAAGGGAGCGTCCAGCTGGTGGGAGAAGGCGGAGACACCTTGCTGACCGAGCTCCTGTATTGGAGTGCGGACAGCGACCGTGTGCACACACCTGCAGCCGTGAAAGTACTCACCCCCTCCGGAGTCCTGCGGGGACAAGGCTTGGAGTCGGATGCCCGATTCGAGCGATACTCCATCCTTCGTCCCACCGGCACCTTCTTGATTGACACTTCCCAAACCTCTTCGCCGTGACCGAACGTGTCCACCTCATCGCCGAGCGTCTCTGGGCCGTGGTGGCCCTTGTGGCGACTGCCGTGGCGATTTATGACATCGCCATCCAAGGTTGGGAAGGCGGCCGCATGAGCCTGCTCTTTCCGGCCATTGCCGGCACCTGGTACTTGACCCGTCGCGCCCTGCGGCGAAAAGTGGAGGCCTCGGCAAAGCGGGAGGAGAATGAACCTGACCTGCACTGACTACGGCGCCCCATCCTCCTTCCCTTACCTTGGGATTTCCCCTGTCCCCCTCCATGGACCCTGACCCCGCCAGTCTGACCCTCCTGCTCCTGTCCCTGTTGGCTTCCGCCTTCTTCTCGGGCATGGAAATCGCCTATGTATCTGCGAACCGACTTCAAGCTGAACTCGACCGCAACTCCGGCGGCATTGCCGGGCGCATCGTGGAGCACCTCCTTCGACGCCCAGAACAATTCATCGCATCGATGCTCGTGGGCAACAACCTGGCGTTGGTCATCTTCGGTCTGGAATCGGGCACGCTGCTCGGCAACCTCCTATTTGGGGTCCCGGAATGGGAAGCCGCCCCTTCGCCCCTTCTCGCGTTGGCGGTCCAAACGGGCATCGCCACCCTGGTCGTGCTCATCACCGCCGAATTCCTGCCCAAGAGCTTTTTTCACGGCGCTCCAAACCGCTGGCTCCGCGTGTTGTCCTTGCCCCTGGTCATCATTCACTACCTCCTTCTTGCTCCCGCACTGGTGGTGCTGGCCTTGAGCCGGATTTTCCTGGGTCGAAAGCCGGATGCAGAAGGCGAAGAACAGCTCGGTGGTGTAGATCTCGACCATTACGTCCGAAGCTTAAACGACCGGCTCGATCCGGAGGAGGAAGCGGAATTGGACAACGAGTTGCAGATCCTTCAGAACGCCCTGGACTTCTCCAACCTTAAAGCCCGGGATTGCTTGGTTCCGCGCAACGAAATCGTGGCGGTGGAAGTGGGGTCCAGCCTCGCTGAATTGGAACGGTGCTTCTCTGAGACCGGCCTGAGCAAGGTGGTGGTCTTCCGCGGGGACATCGACCACATCGTCGGTTACGTCCACTCGAAAGACCTCCTCCGCAGGGCAGTACTTCCGGCGGCCGAGGGTCAGGACTCCAGTGGAACGGACATCGCCAGCTTCCTGCATCCCACCATCATTGTTCCGGAACCCATGGGCGTGCAGGACATCCTCGCCGAGTTCATTCGCCGGAGGCGTCACCTCGCGGTCGTGGTGGATGAGTATGGTGGAACATCGGGCATCCTCACCATGGAGGACATCGTCGAAGAACTCATCGGGGACATTGAAGATGAGCACGACAATGAAGCCCTCGTGGAGATGGAACTGGGTCCTGGACACTACCGATTCAGTGCGCGGTGCGAAGTCGATGATCTCAACGCTCGGTTCGGATTGAACCTGCCCGAAGATGAGGCTTATGAGACCCTCGGTGGCCTCGTGCTCTCCCTCACGGAAGAGATTCCCGACACCGGGCAAAGGCTCGATTTGGAAGACATTGTGCTGACGGTCAAGCGTGTCGACGGAGCCCGCATCGTGCTCGTGGAAGTGCTCCATTCCGCCCACGAATCGGCGTAATGCCGTCCGGCACTCCCTTCGTATCTTCGCGAACCATTGAAAAATCACGCCGCCATGGGCATGATCGAAAGCATCCGCAACCGCCAAACGCTCCTCCTCACCCTGATCGGGTTGGGCATGTTGAGCTTCCTCGTTCCTTATGACGCTGTCATTGCCCTCTTCGGCAACACCGCCGGTAGCCAGAATGCCGGCGTCGTCAACGGCGACGACGTCAGCTTCCTTGAGTATCGCACCAAGGTGCAGCAACGGAACAGCCTGTTCAACTACACGGACAACCGCGCCGCCCAGAACGAAGTGTGGAACGACATCGTGACCGAGCGCCTGTACGGGGACGAGTTTAGCGACCTCGGCCTGGCTCTGACCAAGGACGAGTTCGACGACATCCGCTACGGCGATTACGTGTCTCCCTGGGTCTCCCGCACCTTCTACGGTGGGCAGGTTACTGAAGAGCAGAAGGACAACTGGCGCCAAACGTTCAGCGCCATGTACAGCGATCCCAATGGCCGTGCCCAATACAACGGATACGCGGACGTCATCACCCTCAAGCGGATGCGTGAGAAACTCGACGGTCTCGTCAAGGCAGGCCTAGCAGCCAATACCCTCGAGGGCAAGCGCGAGTTCCTCCGCGGTGAGGCCAAGGTGGATTTCCGCTATGTCCTCAAGCAATATTCCGCCATTCCCGATGCCGATGTCGAAGTCACCGACAGCGATATCAGCGCCTACTACCGGGATCACAAGGACGAGTCCCAATACGCCCAGATCGCTGGACGTGATCTAGAATACATCCGAGTCCCCCTCACGGCGAGCTTTGAGGACCGCCAGCGTTCTGAAGCTCGCTTCGCGGAGCTCAAGACAGGCTGGATGGCCGCGGAGGATGACGGCCAATTCCTGAGTGAAAACGGCCTGGCTTCTGACGACAACGAGCTACAGCTCCTCGGCCCGGCCCTCGCTGCGGAGAGCAAAGTGGCCGAACTCGAAGCCGCCCAAGTGGGCGACGTGATTGGTCCCTACTTCGAAGGCGAATTCATCCGCCTCGATAAGGTGATCGCCAAGGAAGAAGTGGCCGACAGCACTGTCAAGTGCCGCCACATCCTGCTCAAGACCGACGACATCAACGATGCCGCCCAGCTCGCCGCACTCGAAGCCCGGGCCGACTCCCTCAAGCGTCGCCTGCGAGCAGGGGATGCCTTTGCGGACCTCGTCAACAAGCACAGCGAGGACCCCGGCTCCAAGGCCACCGGCGGAGAGTATGAGTTCAAGCGGGGCCGTATGGTCAAGCCGTTCGAGGACTTCTGCTTTAACAACCGCGTCGGCAAGATTGGCACTGCCCAGACCAACTATGGACTTCACCTCATCGAGGTGCTCGATCAGCAGTGGACTGCAGAAGCCATCACCGTCAACCGCGTTGAACAGGCGGTGGAAGCCTCGGAGAGCACCAGCAGCGATGCGGAGCAGCTCGCCATGAACTTCGCCATCGACAACGGCACCACGGAAGACTTCCGGAATGCCGCCGATACCCTCGGCTTCGCCATTGTTGAGGCCCGGGACCTGCAGTCCAGCGCTTCGGCCATCACAGGCCTCGCCAACGCGGGTGAGGTCGTCGGTTGGGCTTACGGTGCCGAACCTGGTGATGTGTCCAACCCGTTCCGCATTGATGGCAACTATGTGATCGCCACCCTCATCCGCATCAAGGAAGCCGGTGTTCCGCCGCTCGAAAACGTGGAGGAACAAATGCGCACCGGAGCCATCCAGGATAAGAAGGCCGCGATGTACTTGGACCTGATGCAGGGCGAAAGCCTCGAAGACATTGCCGAGAAGGCCGGCTCCCGTGTGGGTGTGGCCGCCGGGGTCTCCCTCAAGTCTCCGAGCATCCAAGGTGCCGGTGGCAACCCAGAACCCGATGTGGTCGGTACCGCCTACACGCTTGACCTCAATGCCGTGAGCGCTCCGATCCAGGGCGTCAACGGGGTATGGGTCATCTCGCCGACCACCCGGAACGACGTCAACGCGGAAGGCAACTTTGCGGCCGAGGTAAACAACCTCAACAACCGCACTTACTTCCGGAACCTCCCACTCACCAGTGGAGCGGCAGTTCGCCTCGCCAACGCCATTCGTGAGAAGGCCGAAGTGGAGGACCTCCGCCAGGGAAGCTGAACCAGCCTCCCTCCGGAACAGGCGCCTGCCTTGCGGGAACGGTCAATCCTTCCGTTCCAGCAGGCAGGCGTCTCCGTAACTGAGGAAACGATATTCGGATGCCACGGCGTGGGCATACACATCACGCCAACCCGCTCCAATCATGGCCTCGACAATGCAGAGCAAGGTGCTATTGGGCATATGGAAATTGGTGAACAGGCGGCGGGCCGACCGCACTGTGTAGCCTGGAACGACCATCAAATGGGTCACGAATTCCAAATCATGGCCCTCGATGTGTTCCGCCAACCAGGTGGATGCGGCGGCCATGTCCGGAAACACCGGCTCCACTTCCCGGTGCACCCATTGCTGGACGGGCACCTCGGGACCTGATCCCCCTTGGCTCCATCGGCACGCCAGCCAATACACGCTCTCCAAGGTCCGCAACGTGGTGGTGCCGACCACCGTGAGGTCGGCAATGCCCGACAGGGCGTGCAAGGCCTCGAGCGACACCAGACAACGCTCCCCGTGCATCTCGTGGGCTTCCACCGAACCGCTCAGGGGCTTGAAGGTGCCCACTCCCACGTGCAGGGTCACCTTGCCCAAGGACACCCCCGCTAGGGCCGTCTCAGCCAGCAAGGATTCCGTGAGGTGCAATCCAGCGGTGGGGGCGGCGACACTGCCCGGCAATCGAGCGAACACCGTCTGATATCGGTCTTCATCCGCATCGTCCGCCTCTCGCCTCATGTAAGGCGGCAAGGGAATCTTTCCGAGCCGATCCAGCACCGCACCAAAGCGCTCGCCTCCCTCCCACGTGAATTTCAACGAATTGCAGTCGCGTTCCACCTGAAGTCCGCAACCGCTGTCGGGCACCTCCAACGCCCCTTCCTTCCACTTCTTGGCGCCGCCCACCATCGCATTCCAGTGTACGGGGGACTCCGCATTCAAGGCCCATTCCACAGGCTGTCCGTGCGGATCCAACAGGAGCAATTCGAGCAATCCACCCGTTGGCTTTCGGGCGACAAGCCGGGCGTGGAGGACCTTGGTTTCGTTGACCCACAGACCACTTCCGGCTGGAAGCAAACCCGGGAGATCCGTCACTTGCCGATCGTGAATGTCCCCTTTCGCATCAACATGCAAGAGCCGGGCGTCTTCCCTTCTGTCGGCCGGACGCTTGGCAATCAACCCGTCCGGGAGGTCGTAGTGAAAATCCAATGGGTCCTTCATTGCCATCGGCAAGCTAAGTCGTGCCGATATTTGCACCATGTCCAAGGACGTTCACTTCATCATCGGGGCCTCGGGGCAGCTCGGCACGGAATTCGCGCTTGCCCTGCACCGCGCAGGAGAGCAAGTGGTCCTCTCGGACATCAAGACTCCAGCGCTTGAGGCGCTCAGAGGGCTTCCCTTTGAGATGATGGACGTCCGAGATCAAGACGTTGTGGCGGACGCCCTCAAGCGCCACCAGGCCACCCATGTACACCACCTGGCCGCGGCCTTGAGTGCACG
>MDTG01247310.1_pt1 | contig 26963 bp, 25 predicted proteins | sample 811421 | NCBI WGS metagenome assembly MDTG01 (sample SAMN05326645, study PRJNA326480) | marine metagenome | isolation source: seawater | place: Pacific Ocean: South East | collected 2011
TAGCGGTTTGTTGATAATAAGTTAGCGCTTACGGCTTATGCTAGGCGTGCGATAAATGGGCATCTTAATGTTGAAGGAAGTGAATATCATGTTGAAAAATTGGCCGGTTGCCGCGTGTGTTGTCGTAGCGTTAAGTAGTGTTATGGCAGGCTGTAGCGAGAACAAAGATGCCACATCTAGTGAAGACGCAACTAGTGCCGTAACTAGCTCGGTTTTAACCTCTGTTGGGCGCTGGATATCTACCGACACCAGCGATGTAATGCAAGACCCTCAAACCTCAGGACTCATTGAAATTGATGGCCAACTAGTCACCATTGCAGATGGGAGTGCCGCGTTCGAGCAGCAAAGAAAACTGCATTTTCTTGATAAAGATACGGCAACACTGACTACCTCAAGTAATGCGTTTAAACTTGCCACACGCGTGCGCCGAAGTTGTTTTAGTGACTATTTAACCAATGCACCAGATTTAGAAGCGCTAGCAAGCGATCCAAGTAACCCGAATGTGATTTATACCGTAACCGAAGATGCCACCCGCACAGGCACACTCTCTACCCGCTGCGAAAAGAAATATCAAGACACGGGCTCTACCGACTATCCCACTTTATTGGTTCGATTAGAACGAGACGAAAACAATAGCGTAACCATGACCCATGTTCGTCCTTTACAGTTTCCTACCGAATTCGAAGTGGGGAACTTTCCCAACGATGGTATTGAGGGCATGGCCATGGCAAAAAATGGCACCTTGTACTTAGGATTAGAAAAAGACAAAGCAGGCCAACCGCGTATTTTCTCGCTAAACATAACGGATGACTTTTGGCAAAGTACGGACTTCGCTGTGGTAAATGAACCTGATTTATCGGTTCCTATTTTTGATGCGGGTAGCCACCCTATTAATGGCTTAGCACTTTATAGTGGCGAGGACGATAATAACTTCTTACTAGCCGCGGCCCGAAACGATAACGAGGTCTGGGTTATTGATGTTGCCGGTAAGGTTGAAACAAAACGTATCTCTATGCAGTTTAATGTAAGTGCGGATAATGAGTGTGGCGAATATGTAATGGATAACGCCTCAATTGAAGGACTGGTTGTAGTAGAAGATACCTTGTGGTTAATTAACGATCCGTGGAAAGTAAACTACTTGAAGAACATCAAATGTGAAGCAGAAACACCACGTTACGAAGCCATGGCACCTTTGTTGTTTTCGGTACCTTTAAATAACGCATGGTTTCAGTAGCGCTAAGCTTCAGTAATACTTAGCTTCAGCAGCACTAAGCGTCAGTAACACTTAGCTTCAGTAGCGATGAATTCCAAAAATCGCTGAGTTGCAATAGCACTAAGTTGCAATAAAGTTGGGCTTCAATGCACGGGCTATCAATAGAAATAAAAAATGCGGTTACAGGTTTTAATCTGTAACCGCATTTTTGTTTGGCTTTTCAAGGCGAGCAAGCCAAGCTAATTCTATTGTGGCCGCTTATGCTTGCGTGCGTAAACGCGAAGCAAATGTCTTTTTAAACTTCGCTAGTTTAGGTGCAACTACCATTGAACAGTATTGGTTCTCTGGATTATTTTTAAAGTAATCTTGATGGTAATCTTCAGCCTGATGGTAATTATCAATGGGCACAACTTCGGTAACAACCGGATTAGGCCAAATCTCTTCCGTAGTGATTTCTTCTATAATGGCTTCGGCAGCGTCTTTTTGCGCATCGTCATGATAGAAAACCGCACTGCGGTATTGCGTGCCCACATCATTACCTTGACGGTTCAACTGAGTAGGATCGTGCAGTGCAAAGAATATCTCTAATATTTCTCGATAACTGATGTTATCTGCATCATAAGTTACTTGAACCACTTCAGCGTGACCGGTACCGCCACCACAAACCGATTCATAGGTTGGTGAGGCATCTTCGCCGCCTGCATACCCAGATACTGCCTTTTCAACACCTTCAACCGTATTAAATGCTGACTCTATACACCAAAAACATCCGCCTGCTAGGGTGGCTACTTGTAAATTTGCCATTGTATTACCTCAGAAAAAACGTATGACATCAGTGTGGGTGTGAGCGTACCTAAACTCAAGTCATCCAAGTGCATTTTTTTAGCGTATAAAAGCATAATAAATAAAAAGCCCCAAATATATACAACACAAATCATAGAAAGTACAAAGACATAGAAAGCTACCGCCAAGTCAGAGGTGACTACATTGATAATTTTTTACGATGGCTACTGCCCGTTGTGTAAGACAGAAATGCGCCATTTACGAAAACGGGATAAACACGGCGCACTCACCCTTGTAGATATTCAAACACCAGAGTTTGCTGCTCAATACCCTGAGTTAGATTGGCATGCGCTCAATGCCAGAATTCACGGGTTATTACCCGATGGCACGCTTATTACTGGGCTAGATGTAACTCACCAAGCGTGGAAAGCCGTGGGTGTGGGGTGGCTATATGCCCCTTTGCGCTGGCCTGTTATTCGAATTGTTGCCGATTGGTGTTACCTAAAATTTGCAAAACACCGCTATACCATTTCGTATTTATTGACGGGTAAAAAACGTACCTGTGACCGATGTGTGCCTGGCGACATTCAACAGGAATCACCCAGTGATGCGAATGCTGCGCATACTAAAAGCACAGCAGGGGCGAAAAATAATGCGAGTATCGAAAGCACAAAAGGCACAGGTGGCGACAATGACTGATAATCCCAAAGCTGAGCAAAATACTGCTGAGCGAAATACTGTTGAGCAAGGCGCTGGTACGGTGTCTCTCGTGATAGGGGCATCGGGCGGAATAGGGAGGGCGCTGGTGCATGTATTGGCAAGCGCTGACGCCGGTGAAGGCGAGAGCCCTAAAAAGGTTTTGGCCCTTAGCCGCAGTGGTTATAAAGACCCTACGTGGCCAGATAATGTGACGGCAATTAGTTTGCCGGAACATAATGAAGCCAGTATAGCGGCGTTTGTTAAAGACCTTAAAGCTCGAGGTACACGAGTGAAGTTAGCGATTGTCGCTACCGGTGTACTTCATAACGAAACGCTGGGGCTTCGTCCGGAAAAACGGCTTGAAGATATTAGTGAAGAAGCGCTAGCAAGTTACTTTGCAGTCAATAGTACGATGCCCGCTCTATGGATGAAGTACTTGGTAACTGTGATGGTGAAAGAAAGCCCGTCTATTGTTTGTATTAGTGCGCGGGTGGGCAGTATTTCTGATAATAAACTAGGGGGCTGGTATGGATATCGAGCTTCAAAAGCCGCGCTTAATATGTTGGTAAAAACAGCAGCGGTAGAGTACACACGGCGTTTAAAAGAGCCACTTTTAATGTGTTATCACCCGGGTACTGTCGATACTGGGTTATCAGCGCCGTTTCAGAAAAACGTAAAAGCAAAAAAACTATTCACACCGGAATTTACGGCTAATCAACTGCTTACTCATTTGTCGAAACTAAGCGCTTCTCGTCATTCAAACCAAGACGAAAACTGTCACTTCATTGACTGGGACGGTAAAGTGGTAACTTGGTGATACGCCAATTGCCGCTTTCTGTAAGCCCAATATCAAGACTTTTTATTACACTGCTGTTACCATGCATTTCAGGGAATGGTGCAGTGTTTTGACTCGCTTAAAAAAGGCGAGCAATACGACGTAGTCGACGCCATTAGCACGATGAAATAATCATAAGTTATCGCCATCCCAGAAAACATAAAAATAAACTCAACAAGAGGAAGGGATATGAGCGGGGCCAGAGAACAGTTCGGATCGCGCATAGGTTTTATTCTAGCAGCGGCAGGATCGGCAGTAGGTATTGGTAACCTAGTAGGTTTTCCTGTGGGCGCAGCAAAAAATGGCGGTGGTGCATTCTTATTAATGTACGCCATTTTTGTATTCGCTATTTGCTTACCTGTGATGTTAGCGGAAATGTCAGTGGGGCGTCATGCCAAAAAGGATCCATTAGGCGCATACAGCGCAATCAGTGGTAATTCTGGAAAGTGGAAAATCGCTGGCTGGTTAGCCATTGCTACGCCATTTATGATTGCCGTGTTCTACATGGTGATCACGGTGTGGATTTTCGGTTACCTTTTTGAAACGGTCAGCGGTAATTTAGACATCTTAGCTAACCCAGATACCTTTGGGTTGTTTATTAATTCATCGTCTATTTTTGCTTATATGGCTGTGGTTGTCGGTGTGGTTTATCTTATTCTGCAAGGCGGTGTTAAAGAGGGTATTGAGAAAGCAGCTAAGCTGCTAATGCCAGCCCTTTTTGTCATGCTAATTGGCCTTGTAGTATTTGTGCTTACTCGCGAAAACGCCATGGCAGGTGTGAAGTTTTATATTATTCCAGACTTCTCAAAACTGACCGCAACCGTGGTTAATGGTGCGCTTGCACAAGCCTTTTTCTCGCTATCGCTAGGTATGGGTATATTGATTACCTACGGCAGTTATATCGATAAAAGAGCAGATGTACCTACGTCGGCAAAGTTAGTAGCCATAACCGATACTGCAGTGGCCTTCACGGCCGGCTTAATGATTCTACCAGCGATATTCTCATTCAACCCTGATATTAACCCTGATGAACTTAGTGAGTCATCGGTGAGCATGATTTTCACTTATTTACCTAACATATTTTTAGCGCTGCAAAGCTCTATTGGCTATGTTGGGGCGTCTATCGTGGCAAGCCTATTCTTCTTATTAGTGTTCTTCGCCGCCATTACGTCTTTAGTGTCTATCTTTGAAGTGCCAGTAGCGGCGTTAATGGACGAGAAGGGCGTAAGCAGAAAGTGGGCGTTAGCATCACTTGGCAGCGTAATGCTTGTGTTAGCGATATTGTGTACTTTGTCTTTTGGCAAAGTAGAAGCACTTACGCAGTTTGCCAGCTACGCGGGTGTCGATAAGTCGCTTTTCGACGTTATTATTGACGTATTTTACGAGACCATTTTGCCATTAAACGGCTTCTTGATTTGTATCTTCGTTATCTATCGTTGGAAGAGTGCAAATTTCAATGCATCCCTTGAAGAGGGAAGTTCAGGCTATCGCGGCGGATGGTTTGAAAAGTATGTTGATGTATCGCTAAAGACCTTTATCCCAGCTATCTTATTGGTTATTTTCATCAATACCGTGGCGGTTAAGTACTTCGGCGTTAGCCTGTTTGGCTAGCCGTTATTCTCGGCTAGTAGTTGTTCTCAGTTAGTCGTTGCACTAGGCTAGTTGACGTATAACGTAAATCAATAATAAGGCGCTCAAATGTGAGCGCCTTATCTGTTTATAAACCTATGCGTGTAACGTCGTCATGTCACAACATTCTATCTCACTAAATCATGTCATTAGGGTTTGCATAGTTAGGTACTATTCCTAGTAAATCCCAACTTGCTTTTGCATCAATCACCTTGCCCGTCGGAGCTAAATCTGACTCACTAAACGTGGGTGCAGGTATTCCTTTTTGGTGTGCCGCTTGGGTATAGTATTCGCCTCTTTTCGGGTGCTGTAAGCTACATAAGTGATATAAATCTGCGCTGTCAGCCTTGCTAGTATCACCGTTGCTACTATCAGCCTTGCTACTATCGGTCTTAGTACTGTCGGCCAAAATAAGTGTCTTTAAGGCGGCGACCACATCATGAATATGCACTAAGTTAATTCTTTTATTACCTGCATTCAGGCTTCTGCCACTTAACGAACTTACCGGGTGGCGATCTGGGCCTGTTAACCCTGCAAGGCGAACTATCTTAACGTCTACTTTGGCATCCGCTTTTAAATCTAATAGGTGCTGTTCTATCGCGACATGGGCTTTTGCCGACGCGTTCTCAGGTTGGGTGCTGGCGTGTTCATTTAGCTCATCGTTCCTAGCGTCGCCGTATACCGAGGTGGTGCTGATAAAGATAATACGGGCTACGTTGGCCGCCACTGCGTTATCAATAAGGGCAAGCATGCTATTGGTAAAACCATCTAACTGGGTATTACGACGACCTGGTGGAATGTTTAGCACCAGTGTTGCGTTGCTAAGTTCATTACACAGCGTGGTGGTGTCGTTTCCCAAACTAAATACCAAACCTTGAATGTGTGTATCGCTAATTTGCTGCGCCTTTTCTTCGCTTCGCGTGGTGGCAATAATGGAGTGGGTAGCTGACATGGCTTCGCCTAGGTAGCGGCCAAGCCAACCGTAACCGCATATAACTAGCTTATTATTCATAACGTCTTCTTAGATGAAATTGGGGCGTGAAAGTAAAGTATCAAAAATACGCGGTAAGGCGCAAAACGGATTGATTCAGGGGTGCAAAGCGAGAGACCATAATTGATAAGGGTGAAAAGCTATTACAATGACATAAGTTAAAAAACAAAAACGCTAGCTGGAAAGCTAGCGTTGTAAGGTTATTAATTGTAATTTGAATGCAGTGGAGGGCGAGTCACTACACCAATAAAAACACAGTTACATTTTCATTTCGCCGCTGCGCATATCAATTAAGTCTAAGCCATCCAATCCAGGAATGCTGGCTTGCATTTTGTTTTCTGCATAATTAGCTTCTTGCAACACTTCACACAGGGCATCGCCTTTTTCTTCAAGTGCTGCGGCTTGAGTTTCAACACGGTGTTCAATAGATTCACCAAAGCGTTCCATTTTTGCCTCGAACTCTTCCATGTCGCCACCGTTCCATAGCATTTGAGTACCAACAGCAATCAGAATGCGGCCAATTGATTCACTAACTAGCGACTCGAACTGCGCTTCAAATTCGTCTTCCCAGCTTTCGTCGAAAAAGCCTGGTTCGTCAAACTTAGTCGTATCCACTTTGATATTGCCGTTGTCGTCATAAAAAGACGTTGCCAACTTTTCGTTAAGCGAAGTGAACATGGTATCGAAGTCTTCAGTAAGCTCATTATCACCGCCAAGCAGTTCACCGAATACTTCAGAAACGGCAACACTCGCAATTTCTAACCCTTCACTTGCGATATTAAGGGTCATGGGGATGGCAGTATCGATACGGTCGTAATAGGTATTTACCCATTGTTGTTGCTCGTTGTTCAGCGCAACACTGTCACCGTTAATCACTAAATGGTAAGCGTCATCAATCGACATGGTAGAACCATTTTGCATGTCGACAGTAATAAGGCCTTGGTGGTATTTAAGGTGGCCATCCAATTCGATGTCGCAGCTAGTCTCAAACGCAAACGCTGGCACGCTAAGTAAAGATGTAGTTACTAAGGCGAGTGGAAGAAATTGTTTAATTTTCATTTTTGAAATCCTATAAACCATGATGCTGTCTGGAATACTGTCTAGCGTGATGAACTCACGCGGTTTTTATAACCTGTTATAAAAACTCCAGTTCTAATCTCAGTATTGCAACCTCAGTGCCATTTTAATAAATTACAATATTTCAATGCCTTACAGTTTTATAGGTAAGCTGTGGCATTCACTATTTACCAAAAATTAGTAATTAGCTTAACTATTTGGCATTTTTGACTAAGATCAAAGAGGTAAGAAAAAGAGCGCATTACTCGTATTTAATGCTTTTTGAGGCATGTTCATCTAGATTGATTTCATGCATAATAACGTCAGAAAAATTAAAGGGTTTAGAGAATGACTGATTGGATTAACGCAATTGTATTTGGTGTTGCGCTAATTGCCTTCACTCTGGGGCTTAGCAGCATCGTAATGGGTTTCATGACAGCTGAAACTGGCGCTAAAGGCATGCAAGAAAAAATCGAGTATGGTTTCTTTGGTGTGTCTGGGCTAGTGGTTTGCTTGCTAATGGGTTATGCGTTAGCTTAAGTAATGATTTCCATAAAAAAACCGGCTTAGGCCGGTTTTTTTATGTCTAGCGTTTATATTTCGTTGCTACACTAGCAAGCGCTAGTCTTGTTCGCTCTGGCTTATTTCCATAGCATTGGATAAGTAACCCAAATGGCCGTCACGTTGGTAAGCAACTAAGTCAAACAAAGACAGCATGGCCATGACATGGTCAAATATATCCGCTTGAACCTTTTCGTATTTCACCCAATCTTTTTCAATGCTAAAACAATATAGCTCTAGTGGCAGTCCAATCTCATTTGGGGGAAGTTGACGCACCATTAATGTCATTTCTTGGTTCACACTTGGGTGTTTACGCAAATAAGACTCTAAATACGCTCTGAAGGTGCCAATATTGGTTAACTTTCGACTATTCAATAAATCAGACTCATCAATAGAATAGTCTCTGTGGTAAGCACGCAGTTCATTAGTTTTCTTCTCGATATACTCGCTGATATAACGAATTTTAGAGAAGCGTTCTAACATTTCGTTGTCACACAATTTAATAGAATGAACATCGATATACACAGAGCGCTTTATTCTGCGGCCACCAGATTCTTGCATGCCACGCCAGTTTTTAACTGCCTCGGTAGTCAAATTATAGGTTGGCAGCGTTGAAATGGTTTTATCCCAGTTCTGTACTTTTACGTTGGTTAAACCTATCTCTTTAATTTCACCGTCTACTTCGTATTTCTGCATGGTGATCCAATCACCGGTATTAAACATGCGGTTAGCAGCAATTTGAATACCTGCCACAAAGCCTAATATGGTATCGCGGAAAATTAATAGCAGTACAGCGGCAATGGCGGTTAGCCCTGATACCAGCAGAAGCGGGCTTTTATCAACAATTAACGAGATGCTGAACAGTATGGTAAGAATGGCAAAGCCAAGCTTAGTGACTTGAATAAAACCAGTGATAGGCGCACGTTTAGATAACGCTGACGCGTTGTAAACATCTTCCACCGTACTCAAAATGGCATAAATACCCAGCAGACCACTGTACAGCATGTACAACAAAGCACTTTTTATTAATAAGCCATACAATACAGAGGCTTCTTCAATAAGCACTGGGGTTGCAAGGAATATAAACAGGGCAGGGAATAAATGCATAAGACGGCGGAAGAAGCCGTGTTCCTGCAATGCGTTATCCCAAATGTTGGTGGTTTTTGATACCCACCTTGCTATTTCAGGGCGAACAATCAATCTTGCAAAAACATAAATAACAATTGCTATCGTTAAGATGGTGCCCAACGCTAGCGCATTATATAGCGGGTCGTGCATGGTTAGTGATGGAAAAAAATCCTTCACTAAATGCATGAAGTTATCGCGTACAGTCGAACTTACTTCCACAATTACGACTCCAAAAGACGTTTAATACGGCTATCTTTATTTTTCCACATGGCATTAAGCCAATCTTGAAAAGTGGTGCGAAACTCAGGTTCACTCAATGTGGAGTGTTGCTGAAGTGCAGGCACTGGCATCACATTAACATCGATTATGATTTTGGTCATGGTGCCACTTAACATAGCCATCATCGGGTGGCGCTTATTCTCTGGATACAACAATGAAATATCGAGCACATTAGTAAACAACTCACCCATAGCTGCCAATGTGAAAGATACGCCTCCCGCTTTAGGCGGCAGTAAAGTTTCATAAGGGCTTCGCTTTTGATGATGTTTTTGTGTGGTAAATCGCGTGCCTTCAACAAAGTTGATAACAGTGGTGGGCACCGTACGAAACTTTTCACAAGATGCTCGTGTTGTCTCTAGATCTTTACCCTTTTTCTCAGGGTACTTATCTAAGTAAGCCTTGGTGTATCTGTGCATAAACGGCATATCTAACGCCCAAGCTCCTAACCCTACAAAAGGAAGCCAAATTAATTCCTTTTTAAGAAAAAATTTAGGAGCAGGTATGCGATGAGTGGCGAATTCAATTAGTAACACAATATCAAGGTAACTAAGATGATTAGCGATAATTAAATACCATCTGTCTTTCGACAATTCGCCATGAACCGCACACTCAATATTGACATTATTAAAGAGGCGAATAAGCACTACACTAACGCGGCCGAAACTAAACAAGCAAGCGTGCATCACGCTATTCCACGCCTCGGTAATTTTACCTGATGGGAGTATTAGTTTAACCACGCCGAACAAGATGATCAGTCCTCCCCACAGCGCAAGGTTAGCTATTTGAAGCGCGGTGTGGATCACGAAAATTACAGGGGAAAACAAGGTACGGATCATAGTGGCTTCTGAGTTGCGTTAATCGATTCTAATTGGTCGTTTTTATCTTGCCAGCGGCTATTTAACCAACGCTGAAATTGGCTTCTAACTTTCGGGTCGTCAAAGTAATTATCATTAAAATAGCCATTTTCGGTAATATCCTTAATGGGAGTGACTTTAATACTCACACGAATGTCACGTACTTTGCCGCTGACGAAATCCCAAAATGAGGGAACGCCACCAGGGTAATCAATCGTTACATCAATTAGCTTGTGTAATTGTGAGCCCATGGCAGAAAGTACAAAGGCCACGCCTCCCGCTTTAGGCTTAAGCAGGTGGCTAAACGGTGAGTTCTGTCGATCATGTTTTTCTTGGGTAAAGCGAGTGCCTTCCACAAAATTCATGATACTTACCGGCTTGGTTTGAAACTTTTCGCATGCTTTGCGGGTAGTTTCCATATCTTTCCCTTTTAAATGCGGGTTCTTTGCTAAGAAAGATTTTGAGTATCGACGCATAAAGGGAAAATCGAGAGCCCACCAGGCTAGGCCTAAAATAGGTACGTAAATCAGCTCTTTTTTAAGGAAGAACTTTAGAAATGGGATTTTTCGGTTGAATACGCGTTGTAAAACTAAGATGTCGACCCAAGATTGATGGTTGGCAATTACTAAGTACCAGTCATCGCGGGTAAGTTGATCTAGACCGGTCACGTCCCATTTTGTTCTACTACTTACTCGCTGATTAAGATTATTAATCGTAATCCATGCGGTTGCGCAAGCGTCCAAAATGTACGATATAAATCGTCTCCATGGCGCAAGCGGAATAAGTTTGAAAAAAGATAAAATAATGATGGGCGTTGCCCATAAAACTGTATTTAAAAAATAAAAAATTACTGAAATGGTGCCAACCAGATGATGCATTAGGCTTCTTATCATCGTACTTACCTCAAAAATTAGGCACTTAGTGTAAACGAACTTGATTTAAAATCCGATAGACCCTTTACTGTTTGCTACAGCAAAGTGGTTATTTTTCTAAATTTGTTAGTGTACAGGAGTCATTATGGAGCTTATTAGTGAAAATCGTGCGTTTGGCGGTAGGCATTTACGCTACAGTCACGATGCAAAGAGCACCAATTGCAGTATGACATTTGCAATTTATCTACCACCGTTTGCCTCCGCTGAAAAACCAGTACCGGTTTTATACTGGCTGTCAGGGCTTACCTGTAACGATCAAAATTTTATGCAAAAAGCAGGGGCGATGAAGTTAGCCGCAGAGCTTGGAATGGCTATTGTTGCGCCAGATACAAGCCCTAGGGGTGAAGGTGTTCCTGATGACGAAAACGGCGCTTATGATTTTGGGCTAGGTGCTGGTTTTTATGTTGATGCAACACAAGCACCGTGGAATACCAATTATCAAATGTACAGCTATGTCACTGAAGAACTGCCTAGCGTTGTAGAGGAACACTTCCCCGTGACAAAAGAGCGTGCAATTAGCGGTCATTCAATGGGCGGCCATGGCGCGCTTGTTGCTGGTTTACGTAATCCGAATCGCTATGTATCTGTATCTGCGTTCAGTCCGGTGGCGAACCCTTCTGATTGCCCATGGGGACAAAAAGCATTGGGACAGTATTTAGGTGATGATAAATCAGCATGGGATGAATACGATGCTGCAAAGATTATTGCTAGTAAGAACCACGCCATTCCATTACTGGTTGAGCAGGGTAATAGTGATGAATTTCTGTCTGAGCAATTAAAGCCACTGGCACTTGTGCAAGCGGCTCAGCAAACCGATACGCAATTGACGCTAAACATGCATGAAGGCTATGATCATAGTTACTTCTTTATAGCGTCGTTTATTGAAGACCACTTAGAATTTCACGCTGGGCATCTAGGCCTAATTTAAGCGCTAGGGGCTCGTATAAAGTGCGTTAGAAAGCTGCGTTGCCAAGTGTTAAATCGCAGCTTTCTAATGCGGTTTTCTAGCGCAGCTTTTCTACGAAGTCCCCAATCGACATTGGTTTGTCAAAGTAGTAACCCTGAGCATAAGTACACGCGTTATCTACCAAAAATGCCTGTTGATCTTGCGTCTCGACACCCTCGGCAATAATGCTAATATTTAAATTTTTGGCCAAGCCTAAAATAGCTTGAATAATAGCTTGATCGTCGGTGTTTGCTTCTAAATCGCTCACAAAAGAACGGTCTATTTTTAGTTCATCAATAGGAAGCTTTTTAAGGTAAACCAAGGAGCTGAAACCCGTTCCAAAATCATCAATTGATATGGTAATACCCATAGCTCTAAGTTCGTTCAGCAACACAGACACAGTATCTAAACTATCTATAAATACACTCTCGGTGAGTTCTATCGATAAATGCCTAGGGTCGATGGCTCTACGTTTTAGGGATGATTGTATTTGATGAAGCAGCACAAGATCGGTAACTTGTCGGCCAGAGATATTAATTGCTAAGCGAATATCTAGATTAGCTTCAGTAAGCTTATCAATAGCATTACACGCTTCTTCTACTAACCATTCACCAAATGGGAATATCAGCTCAGTACGTTCAGCAATCGGAATAAAAACATCCGGTGGAATGTAGCTTCCGTCTTCTGTTTTCCAGCGCGCTAATGCTTCGCACTTAACAATTTTACCGGTTTGTAAATCAACGATAGGTTGTAAGAAAAGCGCTAATTGATTGTTTTCAATGGCGGTGCGAAGTTTGCTCTCCAACTCAGACATACTCTGATGCTGGCGTTGCAGCATTTCACTGTATTCAAGAATAACGTTTTTACCTTGAAACTTCGCAATCTGGAGGGCGATATCCGCATGACGCAATAATATATTCCCTTGATCTCCGTGTTGGGGATAACTCGCGATGCCAATGTTGATCCCAAGGTTCGATTCAGCGCCATGAAGTGAAGTATAGGTAGTCACCAGCTTCTTCTTCATATCCTGCGCATAATCTAATGGGCTAACGCCACTGAAGGTATCGGTGCGTTTTACAATGGAAAACTCGTTGCTCCCTATTCTGGCGATAAACCCACTATTGCCAACAAAACCTTGTAATCTTGATGCAAAAGACTTGAGTATTTCATCACCTGAATGGTAACCAAGCTTTTCGTTAATCTTCTTAAATTCTCGTATATCTATAACAAACAGAGCAAATTTAACGTCTTCTTGAACCAACTTCTGAACATAGCTATTAAAAAAATTACGGTTGGCAATTTTAGTCAAAGAGTCCATGCCCGTAGCAGAGAGTACGCTTTCTTCTTTATTTCGAATGTGGCTGATATCGGTAAGAAGATATACCCAATGGGTGAGTTCATTATCGTGAATAACAGGGTGAATGGTTACCTGTAACCATACTTCATAATTTTGCGTGGGCTGCCAATAGAGTTCACCTTGCCATGCTGAACGCTTTTCGATGAGCGTTGGAAGGAAGGTCTCTGGCACGCTAACATCTTCGAGTAAGTGTTCAAGCCTATTGGCACTGTCATTAGACCGGCTGCAAGAAAGGAGTTGCCTAGCGGACTTATTATCTAACACCGTTTCACGGTCTTTATCTAAAATAACCACCCCAGTTTCTAAATGGTGGATAGCTTGTTTTATGGGGGGAACCAGCTTTTCGTAATTTTTGTTTTTAAGCAGTGTTTTATCTAGACGTTGGCGGATGTATTCATGCTGACCAACAATTTCGTGATGACTTAAGAGGAGCTCTCTGGCAGCTTGTAGGGTTTTCTGTTTTTCTTCGTATTGGGTTTCTACATTCTTTATAACTAAGAAGTGCTGACCTTTACCACTATTAATCGCGAGGGCTTCTAAGTGAAGCGCCTCATTTTTGCTTTCTTCAGTCCAGAATCCTGAAGATAGGGTAAAGACGCTGTCATTTTGCCAAATGTCATTGGCATCAGTCATAAAGTCGTCTAGAAAAATGGAGGAGAAATTTTCTGGATTAACCTTGTTATCATCATCTAGGATAGCAATCTTATGTAACCACGAAACATCAGGCGTGAGGCATTGAAGGCTCGTTGTGCTCTTAAAGATAGCGCAGTCTGTTATTCCTAGCGCATTAAGAAGGTGTATATCCATCCGTTGCTCCTACCAAAACGCAATTGTACTAAAGAGGTTTTCGACATTCTCGCCGGTCTTTGCACTGGTTTTTGTTAGTGATTCAAACTTTCTTGCATAGGAATCAAGTTCTTCTTCACTCCAGTGCCAGCTTGAAGGGAGGTCGGTTTTATTGACCACGAAAAAAGCCGGAATATCAGGGTAATGTTCCCTCGCCATTTCAAGAATTTCTATACCTTCTAATAATGACTGAGAGCGGGTTTGATCGACCACAATGATATAGGCACTTGCGCCACGTAAATACCGTGGATTGAATCCGCAGTATCTATCAATACCTTCAAGATCCCACAGCAGCAACTGCACGCCTCGGCCATCTTTGTTAACTTGTTTTTTATCGATTTTTACACCGATTGTCGTTTTATATTTTTCAGAGAAAATACTTTCGACAAACTGTTTAACCAGGCTCGTTTTCCCAACACCGGTAGGGCCTAAGATGCATACCTTTTTTTGAATCACTGTATATTTACCTCTGATGTTTTCGAGTCAGATAGCAAAACATTTATAAATACAGTTCGTCCCATTGAACCCTCACTTAAAGATAACTGGCCAAGCCCTATTGGAAAAAGAATACTAGGGTCAACCTTCATGGGTAGCAGCGCTTCTTTCACGTTGTTAGCTCTTAATTTGCTTAAGGCAAGATTGCGTGCAGAACTACCTGAATTATCACTTGCGCCCAAAATAAAGACTGCAACTGACAGATTAAGCTCCTTCGCAAGTAGCTGCAACTGCTGTAACTCTTGGCCTAATCGTTCTAGTACTTCCAATTGCTCAGAATCTAGGTTCTCTTGTGCAATTGCAAACGCTAAATGTGTTGAAGAAATTCTCGCCACAAGGTCGTTTATAACCGCAGTATTAAGTTCTTCTGTATTAGCACGCGCCCCATCGACAATATCAATACCAGATAGATCAGGTTTCAACTGAGAAATACCGGGTATTGCACGAAGTTCCCGTGAGAATGCGCGCAATGCATCAATCGTCATCTCGCCGCTCAGAAACAATGTATCATTTTCTTCATAAATAGCTGTCAGTTCGTTGTTCGTTGTTGCAACTAAAGATGAAACTTTGTCGATAACGACATTTTTTTGTAGCGACACAAAGGGTTCTTCGAGAATAATCACTTTGCTGGTGTTAATGTCTTGGCTTTCTAACCATGTAATAGATGATTGCATATGAGGATCGCGCAGCAAGCGCACTTGCACCTTACCATCTTTTACGGCGGTGTCAGTAAGCACAATACCCGCTGGAGGGGGTAAATCTCTTATCGTGCTTTGTAGTATCGATAAATCTATTCGCAAAAATGCAAGATAGGCTAAAAGCAGCAGCACGATGCCGATAACAATACCACCGAACAGCCTTTTCTTCTTACCCTTCGCTTCATCTTTCTTCGCGCTAATTAGACAGTCGTTCAGCAAGGTTTCGCAACCCGCAAAAGGCGCGCTGTCGCCCTGATACTCTTGCAATGGAACCTGGTAAAACTGATGGAATTCTTCTAGTGCTTGTTGTAGTCGGCTTCTAATATCCGGTGGAACACTGCCAACAACCGCGGCAACCAAAATGGCCTGCGGACCTATTTTTATAAGCAGTGTGAAATCACCGGTTTTAATTTCACCTAATTCGTTTTCGGCCTCATTCTCTTGTGACTGAAATGCATCAGCAACAAAATCATTAATGGCAACCAGCATCGATGAAATAAGATCGGCATCTTTGCTGCGTTCAGGATCAGAAGAAATGGTATGTAGCAGCGTACCGGTTTCTCGGTGAATGACAAAAAGCTGTTGAACTTGGTATTGATAGACTTGAGAAGCAACGTAATCAGAATACCGAATACCAGACTGCCACGCTTTAAATCGCCACGATACGCTTTTAGGGCTAAGGCTGTTTTCGATAAGTGCGTTGGTTCTTTCAACGAAGTCGACCAAAAATGACGATACTGCTTTACGAACCAAGGTGCCGACAAGAGGGTAGAGTGTACCTACGATTTTATCGCTATTTGCTTCAATAGAGCGATGCAGTGACTTCTCGACCAAGGGCACAAGCACTTTATTAACCGAGCCGTCTTTGTTTTCTCTGTCATGCAGTGCTTCAGAAACAATACCTCCTACCACTTCTTTGGCATCGCGTTTTAATATTTCTTGAACATATTTGTCGTCCCGGCCAAGTATTAACGCTCTGATTTGATCCAGAGAATTATCTTTCGACTCAGGAGAAAGCCCTTTGTCTTCCATTTATGGCTACTGGTCAGTTGCTAAGTTCGAAGCCATGGTGGAAAGCAGGTTAGCCAGCGTTTTTCTATCAGTTTTCGTTTCTGATAGTTCACTTGTTACCTGCTGCAGACGCTCAAGTAGTTCTTGATGACGTTTACTAAATACACTTTCTAAAGAATCTAGTTCTTTAACCACATGTGCTTCTAGGGCATCGTTATCGTTTTTGGCAGAGGTTTCGGCTATTTCAAGTTCTGATTGCAATTTATCTGTCGTGGCTTGAAGCTGATTTTGAACATTACTGTTTGAGCTATTCGCCCCTTCAAGTCGATGTGATAAATCTTGAACCTGGTTATCGATAAGTTTTCTAATGTCGTTGAACTGAACTTCTAACTGATTATTTAACGAAGCGAAGTTGTCATTTATGCGAGATTCCAAACTGGCTAAATCTGCCTTGAATGCTCGATTAGTTTGACCAAAAAGTATCTCTCTTAACTGAGTGAGCTCGTCACCCGCTTGTGTAACATCGGGTTTGGCTTCCACGTTTTTAGATGGTTTATTTGCCATGCAAAAAATCTCCCTTAGGCATAAACATAACTGCGTTCACATCAAACCTCTGTAATGGGCATATCAGATAAGCCCATTAAATTGAAAAATAGGATGTTTTTTATTCTTTTTCCTACCATAGCGCGTATAGGCGAAATTGGAAATAACACATTAGTTCTAAATGTGTTTTTTACTTTCAGGGCAAAGCTCGCTGCTAATATGGCCGATGAGCTTTAACCTTTACACTTACAGTAGTAAAATAATGCCATTCAGCGAAGTGTTTATAGACTTAAGTATTAGTCTTTAAAACAAGGAAACGCTACTTGTCTATTTAATTTTGAGGTGACTTTTTGTCTATCGCTCCGCTAAATCGTAAATTCTCTATCGCCCCAATGCTGGATTGGACCGATCGCCATTGCCGGTATTTTCTTCGGTTGCTCTCGAAGCATTCTTTGCTTTATACCGAAATGGTCACCACGGGTGCGATTATTTATGGCAAAGGCGACTACCTTGGATTTAACCAAGAAGAACACCCTGTAGCGCTACAGCTTGGAGGCAGCAACCCAGATCACATGGCGAAATGTGCGGTACTTGCTCAAGAACGCGGCTACGATGAAGTGAATATTAACGTGGGCTGCCCATCTGATCGGGTGAAAAACGGCAGCTTTGGTGCTTGCTTAATGGCGCAACCAGAAATTGTGGCTGATAACGTTAAGGCGATGCAAGCGGTAGTGGACATTCCGGTTACGGTGAAATGCCGAATTGGTATTGACGATATGGATGAATATGAAGACTTCGCGCGGTTTGTAGATATTGTTGCCGACGCTGGTTGCGATACTTTTATTGTTCACGCGCGCAAAGCTTGGCTGCAAGGGTTGAGCCCAAAAGAGAACAGAGATATTCCACCGCTGAATTACCCTAGAGTTCATATGCTAAAAGAGGCCCACCCGGGACTTTCTATTAGTATTAATGGCGGTGTTAAAACACTAGCCGATACTCAAGAGCAGTTGAAATACGTTGATGGCGTAATGATGGGCAGGGAAGTGTATGCCAATCCTTATATTCTGGCCAATGTAGATGCCGAGATTTTTGGTGACGAATCAGTTCAGCCTATTAGTCGCCGTGATGTAGTACTTAAAATGCAGCAATACATAGAAGCGTGTATTGCGCGTCAAGACGACCCTTACTTTAAGCCGTGGCACGTTGTTAGGCATATGCTTGGCTTATATCAAGGTCAAGCTGGCGGCCGAATTTGGCGCCGCTTTTTAAGTCAAAATGGTACAGGCAAATCGCCAGATCCGCATTTATTGATGAACGCACTGCAAGCAGTGGAGTCAGCACAGCAAGAAATCAATGACTATAATGCGCAAAAAGCGGCGAATAATATTTCTTGAATGAGGAATAATGCGCCAAGTGGTCAAATACACTAAACCACTTAATGAATTTGACTAAACCTTGGCGTTGTACGAAAATCACTCGAAATTTCGTTAGCACAATGATTTTTACTATTTTCATTAAATTCAATAGGTTAAGCGTAATTTTCCTAGATGGCACGAGTTTGGCAATCTATTAATCAAAGCAATAGCGAAGGGCTGTTGCAGTGATTACCATCAAGGGAAATTATGAAAACTTCACTTTTAGCAGCATCAATCGTTTCTATCACTTTATTTAGCGCTGGCGCAAATGCGCAAGAATCAATCCTTCAGTCAATATTGACGAATATGGTTGATCACGCCGTGAGTATCACTACCAACGAAGTAAAAGCAAATGTGTACCAAACGGTGGCGAATACGGCATATCACTTTGAATTAGAAGGTGAAGCTACAATGGGTAAAGTACAAGTTACCGATATTGCAGCAACATCATCTGCGGATACTGAAGAAGTATCTCCACGTGCTGAGTAAGCCATCAGCGGCTCTACCTTATTTATGAAAAGCGACCTGATGAGGTCGTTTTTTTTTGCCTTAATTTTTTAAAACGTAACGCTGATTTTGTAACTGGTTAAATTGACCAACAGTGAGTGGTTAAACTTGCTAAAAAGTTGATTTATAGAAAAGTGGTGAAGCGCCAATTATTTTTGTTTTTTATTTTTAATCAATAAAAACAGTGGCTTACTGATTTGGCACGCCAATTGTAATGTATCTGATAAGCAAAGAGATGTAAGCGACAAGATTGGCGTCAGCATAGTTAATCGCCAACCGTAGCATGGCCACTGCCTAGTCTACGTTATTAATCACACTGAAACGGAGCAATAACCATGGGTATGTTTTCAAGAATAAATGACATCGTGCAATCAAACTTAAATGCCATGCTAGATAAGGCCGAAGATCCAGAAAAAATTATTCGCCTTATTATTCAAGAAATGGAAGAGACCTTGGTTGAGGTGCGCACTGACGCAGCACGTTACCTAGCCGACCAGAAAACCTTAGCTCGCCATATGGCGTCAGCAGAAAAGGATATCAACGGTTGGCAGGATAAAGCGCAGCTTGCCATGAATAACGACAAAGAAGGTTTGGCTAAGGCCGCGTTGGTAGAAAAGCAGAAGTATGTTGCTAAGCTAAGCCAGTTAGAGCAGCAGCAGGTACAGCTGGCTGAAATTATCGAAAAAATTCAAGTTGATACTGGGCGTTTAAATAGCAAGCTAAATGAAGCGAAGCAAAAGCAAAAGTCGCTTGTTAGCCGCAAACAAACGTTAGAAACGCGCCTTAAAGTAAAAAGCGTGGATAACAGCAACAAAATCGATGATGCCATGATGCGTTTTGAGCATTACGAGCAGCGCATCGACACACTAGAAGCGCAGGTTGATGCCTACGACCTAACGAAGGATAGCGGCAGCGCTACCTCTTTAGCCGCTGAGTTCGACGCTCTAGAAGCAGATGAAACGATAGAGAATGAACTCGCTGCGCTGAAGAAAAAAAAGGTAGCGTAAATATCGCGTAGAGCGTGGGGTAGGTCATTACTTGCGCGCTCTTACCGTACAACCCTAAGCAATCTGAAATGAATTTAAGGAAATGAAAATGAAAATGCCATCACAAAAACGTATTTATAGAGATTTAGACAGCGCGGTTATTTCAGGTGTTTGCGCAGGCGTTGCACGGCACTTAGAGGTCGATCCAATTTGGGTTCGAGTTGGCGCAGCAACGGCGCTTATTTTTATGCCAGCTATCGCTGTGGTCTCTTATTTTGCAGCAGTCATGCTATTACCAAGGGCAGTGTAATGAAAAACTTTCTTATCGCTATTGTGTTAGCTGTGATCCTGGTTAATTGTTTAGGCAGTGTCATCGACGACTGGTTTGGCATGCATATCGTGATGTCAGACGAATTACTAAGTCCTTGGGAAAACCTTGCTGCGCTATCTGTCATAGGTATTCTGTTAGCGGTAGTGGGTTTTGTGGTGGCAGTGAGTGTTCTTGGCACACTATTGCTGGCTGTCGGCGCGGTATTTCTGGCGTTACTAGCTGCAGGCATTGGCGCATTTTGGCCAATCGTTGTTCTTGCTATACTTATCTATGCATTTAAGGACAAATCCAAGCGTGATCAACCCCTAAATCGCCCTGTATGATGATTATAAGTTTATTTAAGTTGTGTTATTAGGCCGTTAAATGGTGATATAACTGCAACCGTCATAAAGGTTTAGTAATTCTCGCGTATTTATAATTAGTTATACATTGCCGGTTAAGTCCGGCTTTGTGTCATTTGAAAGGAAGGTTGGCATTGATATGAGAAAATCAATTAGCACAAAACGAGTAGCCCTTGTCATTGCAGTGTTGTTTCTAATTTTTTGGTTAATAGGTCTGTATTGGAGCATGGCACCAGACGCCTATGACGTTAAAAAGCGGGTGGCGCAACAAGCACAAAATATTAATCCAGAAGACGTGGCCGGCTATACGCTTACTGCAACCATGATTGATGTCTCTGAAACCTTGCTAGATAAGCCTGGTGGTTACCTGTCGAACGATGTGATGCCGCCGGGTGTTTTCTTAGACAATATGCCTTCTTTTGAATTTGGCGCGCTGGAAATGATTCGTGACCTTGCGCTTTCTATGCGTAAAGACTTTAGCCGTTCGCAATCTCAATCGTTAGAAAACCCTTATCTTACTAAAGCGCACCCTAAATTTAACATGGATCATAAAAGCTGGATGTTTCCGTCGTCTGAATCTAGTTACCGAGACGGCATAGAGCTTCTTAAGCTTTATCGCGATCAGCTTGCGAACCCACAAAATTCCGACAGCCAATTTTATACCCGTGCTGATAATTTACGTGAGTGGCTTAAGCAAGTAGAAAAGCGTTTAGGCAGCTATTCTCAGCGTTTAAGTGCTAGCGTCGGTTCTGCAAGAATTAATACAGATTTAGCCGGCGATTCGAAAGCGAAGCAGTCTACGTCGGTAGCGCAGCAGCGCACCGTTAAAACCAGTTGGTTCAAGTTAGATAATAATTTTCATGAAGCGCGCGGAGCGACCTGGGCGCTGCTACACTTCCTTAAAGCGGTAGAAGTTGAATTCTATGACGTTTTAGAAGATAAAAATGCATTGGTTAGCTTGCAGCAGATAATTCGTGAGCTTGAAGCAACTCAGCAGTCTGTGTTCAGTCCTGTTATTCTAAATGGCAGTGGCTTTGGCATGCTGGCTAACCATTCGTTAGTGATGGCGAACTATATTTCTCGCGCTAACGCTGCTTTAATTGAACTTTCAGAACTTCTCAGTCAAGGATAACAAATGAAAAAGTGTCTATTGGCAACCCTAGTGGGTTGTGCTCTTTTCTCCGCATCTTCACATGCAGACACAATTGCAGGGGTGTACGCAGGTGCACAAGTTTGGCAAACCGATACCAGTGGTGGGTTTGCTGATAATTCATCTACCGCCGACTTTAATTTCGATGATGAAACAAACACCGCGCTTTATGTGGCGTTCGAACACCCGTTGCCGTTTGTGCCTAACGTTAAGATAGGGCATACCACCTTAGATAACTCTGGCACCACTACGCTAAATACTAACTTCACTTTCGACGGTGACTTGTACACCGCAGAGAGCCAAATAGATACTATTGTTGAGTTAGATGCTACAGACATTATTTTGTATTACGAGCTGTTCGATAACGACTTAATTAGTTTCGATGTGGGCTTGAATGCTAAGTATATCGATGGCGCGTTCTCAGTTTACGATACCGCTAGCGACACACAGGGTTCAGGTGATTTTTCTGGTGTGATACCCATGGTGTATTCTAAAGTACAGGTTGGCTTGCCGTTTACGGGCTTAGCGGCTTATGCTGAAGGGAGTTATTTGTCGTTTGATGATCACGAACTCAGTGATTACCAAGTGGCTGTAACCTACTCATTTATAGAAAGTCTCGCGGTTGATATGACCGTTCAGGTTGGCTATCGCAAAGTGACAATGGATATTGAAGATCTTGACGATATCTATGCAGACATGGAATTTGATGGCGCGTTTGCAGGGTTAGAAGTTCACTTCTAATTATTGCCAGCATCTACCTGATAAACAAAAAAACCGACATGTGTCGGTTTTTTTGTGTCAGCGCCGTTGCGCTAGTGGCCAAACTTAACCCTTATACCGGCGTTAGCAATGAAGCCATCGTTGCGAGACCATATATCAGTGGTCCATTGCCCACTGGCCGCGCGGCTAGGCAAAAGCAAAGGATGTTCGTCGGTTTGGCGCACATCCAATAGGTTTTCTAAGTTGATGAAGTAGCTAATGCGGCCCAGAGTGATTTCTCCCATTAGGCCTAAATGCCAGTAAGGTTTAGTCTCGTCGATATACGGGTTATCGTTCAAGCGCTGCACGCCAGTGTAATAGGCTTCAAACCCCGTTCTGAAACTACCATGCTGCTCCCACATAGCCACAAAACCTGCTGAATGACGAGGTGTAAGTGCAATTTCTTGTCTGCCTTCACCAGTATCTGACACTTCACTTGCATCAACGTACAGGTAACTCGCGGTTAGCTTTACGTCGCGCCAGTAATAACGTACCAAAAACTCGGACCCACGAATTTTACTTTCACCCTCAGCATTCACCAACCTGACTCGGTCTAGTTCACTGGTCCCATTACTTGAAAAAGCTTCTAGTTCGGTAACATTATCAACGTTTGAGCCGAACAAGGTTAAGCTGGTTTCAATGTTGCCCAATGTGTAAGTTACATCAAGCGAGGCGGTTTCTGCTTTTTCTTCTTCTAAATCGTCAATACTGGCTAAGCGAGATAACCCGGCCGCTTCTATTTCTTCAACGAAGGGAGTAGGGGCAAAGTAGCCCTGACCATAAGACCCTCTTACCGTAATATCACCTGGGCGGTAAAGTAATGATACCCGTGGACTGAACTGGGTTCCGAACTCGTTATGTTCGTCTACTCGGGCGCTAAGCGAGGTGGTAAGGATGTCGGAAAGTTCGTAGTCGAACTGAGTAAAAATACCAGGAACCTGATAATCGTAATCAAATTCTGGGTAGGTGTGTGAGGTGAAGACCTCTGACTGGTAAGCAATGCCTACCACCCAATCACTTTTATCCGTGTAGCCAGCCAGACTGGTTTCGGCTAAATAGCTCTCGTGTTCATCATCGTCAAAATCGTTCCCATACGTGTGTTCATGGTCTTGCAGCATAGCCGAACCGCGGGCATTAAAGGTAAGATTGTCGAATACTGGTTTAGTGAACACAAAACCGCCATCGATACGCTCAGAATCTTGTGTTTGCGCGAACGCTTCTCCATTGGCAACGGTTGCTCCCTCTAACGTGCCGCCTTCACGTTGCTCTGTCATAAAACCAGTAGTGACATAAAGGGTTTCGCCATCTTCACCTTCCCAAAAAAGACGAGGGCGAGCGGTGTAGCGCTCATACCCTGCTAAATCAATCCAGCCGTCGCCATCAATATCTTGCTCATGTTGATAGTGCGCGCCTGCGGTAATCGACGTTTTTATTGAATCGTTAATGGGAGCTTCAAAATAGGTAGTGAGATCTTGACCGTCTCGCGTGGTGGCATTAAGTAAGGTTTCGCCACTAAACTCTTCGCCCGGCTGGCGTGAAACTAAGTTAATAACACCGCCTAAAGCAGAGCCACCGTAAAGGGAAGAGGCAGACCCTTTAATAATTTCAATACGGCCCAAATCGGTTGGCGGTATTTGAAGCAAGCCGATAGAAGCGGCTTGGTTGCCATAAAGTGGTAAACCGTCTGCTAACAGTTGGGTATAACGACCATACAAACCTTGCAGCCTAATATTGGCACTGCCTAACGCAGGAGAGGTGGTTTGCATTCTTACGCCGCCGGTTTCTGCAACCAGCATGGAGATATTGCCTGGCCGCATTGCCGCTTTTTCTTCTATTTCTTCGCGGTTAATCAGTTCAACGCGAATAGGTTGCTCATCGGCTATACGGCCAGAACGGGACGCTTGTACAAGAATTTTTTCAACCTCGTCGTGATGGTCTTCATGTTCTTGGTCATTGTGCGAGGAGTCTGCATGCTCATCTTTGTGCTTTTCTTGATTAGATTGCAGATCTGAATGCTCAAATGTGTCGGCATGGCTAGATGAAATTGCGCTAAGACAGAACAGAATGATTAACGATGTGGTTGATCTAAAAAACGGAAGTTGAGACATAGTGAAGCGATTAAAGAATTTGGTAAATTACAACATATTTCCACATGCTAGTCTTTGAGATTTTACACATAAAGCTCTTTATTTATTAATTGCTTAGGTGTTTTTTCTTTTTCGTCAGAAAGTTATCGAATATCTTAAAATTTTCTTAAAACACTTTGGTCTTGTGCTTAATTTAAGGCGCTTTTATTAAAAAAATACTCTAAAGAAGCTACTTAAAATCAACTTAACGAGTAGTGTTATTATCGAAAACAGCGTGTTTATACTCCAAAACACATCCTTAATCACTTTCAGTAATAAAAAAGTCTCATTTATTCTTTTCTCTTCTTCTAGAAAGCCGTTAGCCTTATGCCCATCGAATTAAGGCTAAAGAATTATGTCACAACAATCGAACAATCCATCGGCTTCTGGTGCCGTATTAAATGAACAACAGTTCAATGCAATTACCCAAGCAATTTCTGGGTTAAACCGCGATCAACTGACTTGGATCAGTGGCTATGCTGCAGGTATGGCCGCTGCACAAGGCGGCGCCGTTGCGCCAACAGCTGCCAGTGCAGTAGCGCCTGCGCAGACTGATGCCCCTACGCTTACTATTTTATTCGGTTCACAAACCGGTAATGCGAAAGGCGTGGCACAGCAATGTCAGGCAAAAGCGGAAGAAGCGGGCTTTAACTCTAAGTTAGTTAGCATGGCAGATTACAAGCCTCGTTCGCTTAAAGCTGAAACCCACGTGGCGCTATTTGTTAGCACCCATGGTGAAGGCGATGCGCCAGATGATGCAATCGAGTTGCATGAATTTGTTAGCGGCAAGAAAGCACCTAAATTAAGCAACACTAAGTACGCGGTATTAGGTTTAGGTGATAGTAGTTATGAATTCTTCTGCCAAACGGGCAAAGACTTCGATGAACGCCTAGGCAAACTTGGTGGAACCGAGTTGGTCGCGCGTGCCGATTGCGATGTTGATTATGAAGCACAAGCTGAAAGCTGGCTGAACGATTTAATTGCATCCCTCAAGGATGACTTTAGTGCAGCAGCGCCTGCTGCCCAAGCGGTTCAAACCGGCTCGGCGGTTCAAGGTGCACCAGAGCAAGCGTATACCAAAAAAGCGCCTTTCACCGCGACCTTGCTTGATGCTCAAAAAATTACCGGCCGAGATTCAGTAAAAGATATTCGTCATATTGAAATTAGCCTAGAAGACTCTGGTATCACCTACAAAGCAGGTGATGCATTAGGCGTGTGGTTTAAAAATGCGCCAAGTCTTGTTGATGCGTTCATAGACACGCTTTCTCTTGATGGCGATGCAGAAGTGACGGTTGCTGATGCAACGCTCACGTTGCGAGAAGCACTAAGTAGCAAGCTAGAGCTTACGCTAAGCTACCCTAACTTCATTAAAGCCTATCAAGCAGCCACTGGCTCCGAAAGCTTAGCTGCGATGATGGAAGATAAAGCGAAACTACGTACTTACATGGCAGAGCGTCAATTGATTGATATTGTGCGCGACCATCCGGGCAGCTTAACTGCGCAACAACTTGTTGAAGCGTTTCGACCGCTCACACCACGTTTGTACTCTATTGCGTCTAGCCAAACCGAAGTTGAAGATGAAGTTCATCTAACAGTCGCTCACGTAGACTATGAAGCCTTTGGTCATCGTCATCAAGGCGGGGCGTCTGGTTTCTTGTGTGAGTATTTAGAAGAAAACGGTGAAGTAGACGTGTTTGTTGAAAACAACGACCACTTCCGTTTGCCTGAAGATGCTAATACGCCAGTCATTATGGTTGGCCCAGGTACCGGTATTGCGCCATTCAGAGCTTTCATGCAAGAGCGTGACGCACAAGATGCTGAAGGCAAAAACTGGTTGTTCTTTGGTAACCCACATTTCACGCAAGACTTCTTGTATCAAGTGGAATGGCAAGGCTACGTGAAAGACGGTCTACTAGATAAAATTACTTTGGCTTTCTCACGCGACCAAGAAGAGAAAGTCTATGTGCAGCACCGTTTGCTTGAGCATGGTAAAGAGGTGTACGAATGGCTTCAGCAAGGCGCACATTTTTATGTGTGTGGCGATGCAATGTACATGGCGAAAGATGTAGAAAACGCACTTATCAGTATTGTGCAACAGTACGGCGAAAAATCAGAAGCCGATGCTAAAGCGTACTTAGTTGAATTACGCAAAGCGAAACGTTACCAGAAGGATGTCTATTAATGAGCAATGAAAAATCACCATTTATCGTTGAGGGCAAACTGGCTGACAACGAGCGTTTAAAGCGTGAAAGTAATAACTTACGCGGCACTATCGAAACCGATTTAAAAGACGATTTAACCGGTGGGTTCACAGCGGATAATTTCCAACTTATTCGCTTCCACGGTATGTATCAGCAAGACGACCGCGATATTCGCGCCGAGCGTGCTAAGCAAAAACTAGAGCCGTTGCATAATGTAATGCTACGTGCCCGTTTACCAGGTGGGGTTATTACCCCTGACCAATGGTTAGCTATCGACAAGTTTGCCGCCGA
>MDTG01273547.1_pt1 | contig 26959 bp, 29 predicted proteins | sample 811421 | NCBI WGS metagenome assembly MDTG01 (sample SAMN05326645, study PRJNA326480) | marine metagenome | isolation source: seawater | place: Pacific Ocean: South East | collected 2011
AGTTAAAGTAGTACCGGAAATACTGTAAGTATTTTTCTGTTGGTATACTCCGTCTATGTAAACCTGCGTATTATTTTCTTCAAGAGGGTTAGCCCCCATGGTAAACGTAGTATCAGAGCCATCACCTGTAAAATTGTCTACGGCAAGTGTTGCTCCACCGCCACCAATCTCACCCCAATCATCTGTATACCCTTCAAACTGTGACTCAGTAGAGTTATATCTGAAGTATCCGGCAGCAGGAGATCCAGGTCTTTGTGCTGTCGTACCAACTGGAACGTGAACAGCATCGGTAGCAGACCCCACATCTAAAGAAACATCAGGAGATGTATTAAGTATACCTACCCGATTATTACTTTGATCTACCTTTAATACGCTTTCCTTCGGTCCTTCGTCCTTGATAGCTTGGAGGAGGGCGGTGTTCATCCGCAATTCAACTTGGACTCCTGAACTAAAACTACTTGCGCTAGTGCCACCTTGCGCCCGCACAACAGTAAATGTGCTGCCGCTCAGTGCAGTGGCTTTAACAATTTCAATCGTCGCACCGGTTTGAAGTGTAAGAAAGCAGTATTCTGAGCCAGTCAACGAAGGAAAATTAGTTGCAGACGCAACTACCACAGACGTATCTGTAGCATTTATCCCTGTCGCTAGAGTTGTGCTAGCGTTATTACTAAATTTAACGCTCATACTATTTCCTCAATTAGCCAGCAGTAACAGACCAGGTGACAGTCATCGAATCGCTGCTGCCTTTGCTAATACTCCCCGAAAAAACAACCCTCGCAAGCATTGTTCCGCCTGAACTTGCATTAAAAATACCCGCTTCATTTAAGGTAGCAGTACCTACACCCGCTCCGAATGTGCCAACGTAAGTTACGATTGCGTTACTAACTGTCGTGCTAGTTAAAGCAACTCTCGCTGATTCTCCAACCAGAGCGGTCTGCCCAGCAGCTGCAGTAGTGTTCCCTGTTCCTACGCTCATATGGCTCATAGCCGTTGCAGTAGTATCTTTCATTCGAGAAGCGACATAACCTTTACCCGCCGTAACGACCAAGTTATCTACCTCTTGAATTATTTCGTCATTAAGCCGAATTATTACCCGGCCTTTTAATGTCAAATCATCTGTAATCATTTGTAAAATCCCCGCTAGTTAAGAGGTCTTGCGTTAAGTGAGTTATCGTTGAACGCCCGGTTGATGTCAGTTGAAATAACAAATGAATCAGAAAGCGTAAATGAGTCTTGTGGGTCACCTTGTTGAGTAGTAATACCAACACTGTCACTCACGGTGAATGAGTCTGCAGCAGCCTGTTCTTTAGATAATGATGTGCTTGCAATATCGCTAATCGTTAAAGAATCTGCTAAAACTTTTGCGTTACTTAAAACTGAACTGTCAGACATACTTACGGAATCGGAAGGTGCTCTGAGTAGTTCAAGTAAGGTAACTGCATTATCTGAAAGAGTAGTTGAATCCGAAAAACTTCTCGGGAACTGCATTGCTATAATTGCGCTGTCAGAAACAGAAATAGAATCTGCAAAAACTTTTGCCATAGCAACAGCAGAAGAATCCGAAAGCGTAAAGGAATCGGTTTCGTAACGGTTTAACGAATAAGGGTCGAGTCGGTATAAGGCTTTAGTATAAGCGGCACTTGTTACCGCTTTTGCCTCAACCCGGCTCGCTAATGCGTTTACCTTAATCGTTGTATAGACTGCACTAGGCATTAGTCAAAATCATCCCGGACTTTAAATTTCAAAAGATCGTATATTGTTTGTATGCCGCCACCACTAAGCGTCATCTCAACTTCGGCTTCGTAAGTACCTGCAGCTGGAAAACTTGACGTTGTAAATACAGTAGAACAAATACCTGATGACGCATTAGTAATAGTTAAAGTTCTGGTGTCTGTTATAGTTGTAGACCCTATTTCCCTAATTCGCATTCTGACGGTTGCCCCCGAAAGATTTATCGGTTGCCATGTATCTGAGTTATTGGCGTCAAGGGTTTTACCTGCAGCAGCTGTGCGTGAGTCTTTAAGCGTCACAACTAACTCAGGGTTCGTGTCCCCCACAACCATGTTTAATGTGTCTGAATATGCCATCTCATATTCCCTATGTATAAATCAATTATATTAGCCAGAGTATTATTATTCCAGCCATTAATAACACCAAAGCACTGGCGTAGTCTCTCTTGTATCAACATGTATAAAAGTTTTAGCAACCCCAATCCCCGTAAAGCCCATCGATAAAGCTTTCTGCACTATGATCATTCGTTGGGTTCCTCCGGAAACTGCAATATCTGCAGCTATACCTTGTGAATGTGTCCCAGGTACCATTTTCTTGGCTTCTATAGAATGGTGGACTGAACGAAAGCCCGAAGTAATTTTAAAAGGGAAATCGCACGCTTCACGTAATTCATCTAGTTTATGGATAAAATCAGGTGACATAGCGTTTACTCCGCTTTCCTGACAGTTAAACTCACTCAGATCAAAATACTTAAACACTATGAGTCTCCATAAAAATATAATACCCCCGCTAATATCGCAGCCCAAATAGAAGCAACCAGTCCTTGTCCGACTTTAATTATCTGGGAATTAGTAGCGAGTGTTTCTGATACTGATTCAATTTTATCTTCGTTCTCATCGAGTCGAAATTCATGCCTTTTTAAACGGGCGTTCTGTCCTACTATCTGTTCTTCTATTCTCGCTACTGACGTTAAGACTTCGGTTAACCGGTCAATTTTTTCTTCTACTCTTTCCAGGCGTCTATTAGTTTCGTCCATCATCTGACTAACGCCCTTGCAAATGCAGCTGCACCAACAATGTTGCCGGTCAATTCTTGTGGTGAATTACGTCGTTGCGCCCATGCATCATAAGGGCCGTCTGTAATTGCAACTTCAACAAGTTCAGCTGTGGGTCCAGCCAGAGATGCCAAAGCAGAGCCGCCATAATCAGAAGAACGTTGCGCCATCGTTATTAAACCTAAAGGCCCGTCTAAACCTGCTCTTTGAAAGAGTTCTCCAAAATAAGTTCCCCAGTCCATCCTGTCAGAACGTAAGTATTTAAGACTTCCTTCAATACCAGGCAACGTATAAGACAACCCGACTTTTGCCCACTCTCTTAACTCTAAGCCAAGTGCAGCCATAGGCATGAACGACGCCATAGTAATTAGTAATAAAGGCCCGAGGGAAGACGCAACACCTTCGCCGTTTAAGAACCGGTGCGCTACTTCCCGCTCAAGTCCTGTCAAAATCACTTTGTTGAATGCGTAGATAAAAGACTTCAACTGCCAGATCAAAGCAAACCGGGGGTCCGATGCCCAGACCGGCCGTTCCGCTGAATTTGGACGCAAGACAGAACTTTCGACAAACCTTTGTAACGCAGCTTTTATTGCCGGGCCTTCAGGACCGTCAAAAGAAAAATCATTTTCCTCCCATTGCCTGACTTCAGCATAAGTCACACCGAGTTGCCTCAGGTATCGATCCGAACGGGCTGTTGGGTGATTTGCGTGTTCGAGAAGAAAACGTTTTGCCATCCCTGAAGCAACTTCTCTTGAGAAAGTTGTAAGGGCAGTAAGACCCGTCCATTGGAAAAACTTATCAGTGGCACGACGTACAGTTGGATCTAACATGTCAGAGTCAAGTTGTGACATCCAGGCATTTGCAGCGGCTTCCGGCATAACCACGCCGATGTCATTAGCAAGACGCTTGGCGGCTTCTCTGTTTTCTATCTGGTTAACGATCTCTTTCGCAAACATTTGAAAGCCATTCCATTCTTTCGTTTGAACAATCGCTCCTGCGAAATCCGGAATAGAAGCAAACACTGCAAACGGTAACAAGGTCACAATATTCATCGCCTGAAGATAACTGTTTGCTTTTCGCCAGAAGGGAGAAAGGTGAGTAGTGTTACCGAGGTACGCATTTATAACTGCCTCTGCAGACTCCCTATTTTTCTTTGGTAAGTCTTCGAGTAAATTCTGTAACCGGTCTTTCCCGTCTTTAGTTCTGGTATGCGTATTCCATTCAACACGCTTTGTCATGTTGTCAATATAATTTAATAGAGCTACTTCGGGCTCTTGAACATACCCCATGTCTTGTAACACGGTTGGGTTAACATTTGCTGTGAGTGACAATGCAGCTTCGACTGCCGCACCGGGATTAATGATGTCGTTATCGGGGTCTATGTCTTCATCCTCGATCATCTGCTGATACTTCACTAACCGATCTACTACTCTTTTTATTCTTGCTCGGGCTTCTTCTACGTTGAGTTTTGGATTAGCTTCAAGATCAGACACTAGCACTAATTGAATAAACGCTGCTGGGTCGTTCATAATCTCCAGAAGGTTTAATAGCCGGGGAAAATAATCCGGAAGAAACCCGATATCCGAATTAGATGGCTCTACATACTGTTCATGCATATTCTTCAGGAACTCTCTGATCTCTTTTGCTTTACCTTCAAGTTCAGCTGTTGGTACACCGCTTTGTGCTGCTTTTAAAGCGTCTTGAACTTCCTGAGTTGTCCAGTCGTTGCTAAGAATTTTAAATAGTTCGGCTCGCCATTTATCTCTTGCAAGTTGTCGCGCCTGAACAAAACCCAATCCTTCTTTGTCGTTGGACCTGATATAGAACATATCAGCTACCTCATTACCCGCTGCCCATCGCAACGTAGAATCCGCTGTAAAAATAAGTCCCATGATTTTCAAAGCGTTTGGATTCTTTTTAAGGAATTCTGCTGTCAGTTGCCTTAACCGTCTTCGCCATTGCTCCGCTCTTGCAGCCGCACCAGACTGTATGTTTATCTGTTCTTTAATAGCGCGAACAATTGCTTTTTGTTCCCAAGAAGCTTCATCTTCTTCAGGGTATTCAGGAATACCATCGTTTCGCCCGTCATTAGTATTACCACCCCCAGCACCGCCTTCTTGAGTTTCCGGTGGTGGGTCAATGTCTTCAGGGATCGGCGGTACTTCTCGCGCTGCTTGATCACCCACTGTAACTTCTACGGGGTCCGGTATGTCATCATCTATCTGCGTAGTTTCAGGAGTAGTCTCTGGTTCAGGGGTAGTCTCTGGTTCAGTAGTAGCTTCTGGTTCAGTAGTAGCTTCTGGTTCAGGAGTAGTCTCTGGTTCAGGAGTAGCTTGGGTCTGAGTTTCCGGAGCAGTTTGGGTCTGAGTTTGGGTCTGAGTTTCCGGAGCCGAATCAACTCGCGCTGATCTCATAGCAGACCCGTAACTTATTATCTGCCCATCTTCATTATAGACTGGAGCAACAACTGTCTCCTTTTTTGATTTTCGTGCTTTAAGCACTCCGTCCATATACTTTTTAAAAGTTGGTGCTACCTGATCTTGCCTACGGAATAACGTGTGATTTTTTAATTGCGCCCATAACTTTTTAAAGCGTGTGACTATCTTTTTAAAATGACTTTGAATCTGATTCTTTGCTGGTTTTTTACCAACTCCTGCAAGTTCATTTTTCATCCAGGCAGCTAATTGGTCGGCATACCATTCTTCAAAACCTACTTCTTCCCACTGTTTTACTGGTTTACCTTCATCCCTCGCTTTTTGCCTATCTTGTTTAAATGCTTCGAGCATCCGCTTATAAAGAGCTTTGTTTTCAAAAAGACCATTTATCTCTTCTTTAAACAATGCATGGCCCATCTCATGCGCGGCGACCATTGCCAGCCCCGCTTCGTTGGTATTATTTTTATCATCGACCATTATGATGCTGCCACCTTCAAACCCTGCAAAAAATCCTCTCCTTCTGGGGTTCTTTGTTGTGATCTGGGCAAGCATCAGTTTGCTTAATTTTTTAGCAGCGGCAGTAGAATTCATCGTCCCTGCAAGGGTTTCATAAACTGCCCTATGCAAAATGTCGTGGCCTATCTTTGTTCCGGAGTTAGACTTAATTGTTAACGCATCAAATTTCTTCTGATATTTTTTTATCAAAATACCGTCTTTATGCATCTGAATAAAAAGATCACCTACCGATTTTACGTTCCAGAGGTTTATATTTTTTAACTTGAAAACAGCCCTTTTACCTTCTACTGAGTTTTTATTTTTTACAAAACTAAGCAGCATTTCTCTGGTCTTACTTTCAAAACCTTTGAAACTGATTATGGCTATAGGATTATTTAACTTAATTGCCCGAGACAATCTTCTAATAAGAGAAGAGATCAGAGGGTTAATTGCACCGAACGGAAAACTTATTCCTGAACTGTAGTCTGGCTGTTGCTCAATAGGGATTTCTGGCCCTGTTCCAACCGTCGGAGTAAGAGGACCGCGAGCCGCCCTCTGGCTAATATTCGGATCACCTGATTGTCTATCAAGATCAGTCAGCGGAATTTCGTCATTTGTTCTACGGCTCTGAATAGAAATTTCTTCGGTATCTGTCGGACCTGTTTTTTCTGCTCTCTCCTCCATCGCCATTTCATCGGGGAGAAGTCTAGTAAGTCCGGTGGCCTCATCTGTAACTTCTGTTAGTGGCGTAAATTTTGAACCCCCCGGTACATAAGGTTTTAATAGCCACCCGAGATTAACTTTTTTACCCGAGTCATTATAACCAACGGTGATGTTGTTAATTTCTTTTGGTAATTTTTTGTTGGGGTTATCTAGGTTTTCTAAAACCGACTCTATAGGTACGCCTTTTACCTGTATTTCGTACCCGCGTGTTTGCAATTCCGCCAACATTGTAAGCAAGCCTTCCCTAGCTGACTGGGCGGCTCCTTCTCCCATAAACGTTCCGGTCAATGCTTCATTCAACCTTCGACCCGCATTCATTAAATCCATAGGGTTAACGGTTATAAAGTCATCAGTACCCGGAATTCTCAGTTCAAACGTTCGCCACTCTTGTTTACTTTGGCTCGCTTGACTTACAGATCGCCGAATAAATTCTTCTATGGAAACTTCAGTCTCGTTGCCTTTACCGTCCCTGAGTCTGATTGTTTCTGTATCGGGTGTGGATTCAATCCATATAGTGTAGGTGGGTTTATCTCGAACGCCTTCCTGTACCGGATTGCTTCTTATGCTTACTATTTCACTTCGGGTCTGCTGTTGTAATCTTGTTGCTGTCTGCAGTGTGCTCTTTGAAACCTGAGACCATTCCGGATCAGTCCAGTCTATAGTTTCACCTGTTACTTCTTCATAATTTCGTCGAGCTTCGTCTATACCGCTAAACTTATTTTCACCTTCTACCGCTGAGTATTCCTCTTTTCGCACGCCGTCTTGTACAAAAGAATGGGGAGAAGCTTCGGTTTCAAACTCCTGATCGGCTCCAGCAGTTGCAGCACCTTCATTAGTATCCTGATCTGTTTCCAGATCATCCCTATCACCAACCGTATCGGTATCATCATCTTCCATGAACTTAACGTCTGGCCCCGACCTACGTTTCCGATCAGCTAGTGCCTCGTCAATTGGGAGGATCTCACGACGCCCGCCTTCAGGCATTAGCTTTTCAGCAGCGTCCCATGCAGCAGCCTGTCTTTCTGGTGTTGTTGTTTCTTCTGAAACAATGCCGCCTGTTGAATCGTAAACCCGGACAACAATGGAGTCTGCGTCAGTCTTTACGGCGCTATACCCAAGGGCTGCGGCAAGAACTGCGTCACTGGCTTCGCCTTTTATTACCTCTTCAACAACTGCTCTATCAGTCGATACAATTGTTCCGCGACCCTGAACAAAAGCCGTGAACGCTTCTTTACCATCTATAAAGATTCTTGAGATACCGCTTTTTTTAGTTGTAAAACGGGAGTCTGGTTCTGTGCCCGCTACCCAAACAGCTTTTTTATCGCTAGTATCATTTACCATCGCGGATAGCTGGGAGTTTATATCTAACTCGGATTCGGTAGTTGTCTGTCCAGCCGGTGCATCGCTAATATCTTTTCCTGCCTGGTGTGCAGCCCAACGTTCTTTGATGGTATCAGCCATCTGGCTAGCCCGTTCAGTGACTCCTGCTGCTGCATCTAATGCACTGGAAGGGAGATTACCAAGTTCTTTTGCGGCTTGTATTGAAGTCGAACCCGCCCCTCCAATAGCGCCACCTCCGAAGAACGCGACAAAACCCGCATTCAGTCTTCGCATATTGGCATCGGCATCAGTAAAGTCTGAGTCCATCGACATACGATTTCGTATGGCAATTTCTTCTTGGGTAAGTTCAGTCGTTGATTCTATTGCGCCACCCTTTACAGTGCCTTTCACAAGGGTATCTGCAAGGCGTCCCATAACAGTCTCAGGCCCGCCTGATTTTTTCTTAGCCTGGTTTGCAAGCAGTTTAACGAGTCCGTATTCACCAAGCACACCAACGCTGGCTTGCGGTAAGGCTACAAGCGCCGCCCTCATTGCGTTTGCGTCATCCAGTGTTCGCCCTGACTCTAGTGCTTCGCCGACATTACTGCCTCCTAAGGGGACGTATTCAGCACCAAAAGCACCTGCTATACCTCCTCGCTTAAATGTTGTACCGAGACCTTCTGTTGCGCCTAATACTTTACGACCTCCAGCCACAGCTGCATTACGTGTTAAATTCCCGGCTTCTTTTGCTGCTTCGTAAGCTGCTTGTGCAATATTCCTTTGCTCGTTAGTTGCAGTTTTTTTAGCGACTGCCTCTATTGATTCTTTTATAAGCGACTTCGATAATTGCCGTGCTTCTTGAGTAAGTATGTGTTTACCCAACGCCACACCCATCGATGCTACACCGCCACCAGTGAAAAACCCAATGATAGAAGTTAGTGCGCTAGGGACAATTTGCCCGGTTCCTTGTGCGACCTGATCCAAGAACCCTTCTACAGTTTTTTCTTCCCAGAACTCAGAAAACGTTTCCAGTCCCTGCATGGGTATTGCTGCTAACTCTTCGGTTATTCGTGCGTTGGCGATTGAATCCAGTGTACCCTGTTCATCTCCTTGCAGCTGATCAATGGCTGCACCAAACATATAAGTATCAGCAAGAAGAGTTTCCGCACCACTCGCTAATGACCGCTTAAACCCTTCGACTAAACCTTTAGCGGGGAGGGGCCCTGTGTCTGGAAGTTCGGAAGTAAAAAAGTCGCTGCCAGGTATTTCACCAGAGAGCATTGCTCTTTCATTAGCCAGTCTTGGAGATGTTTCAGGGTTTTGTCTTTGAGTTGCAAAAAAATTCGATATGACTTCATCGGAAACGTTTCTTAGCGGCGGCGCATCTGTAGCAGAAAGAGAATTCGCTTGATCGATAATACTCTGGGTATTATCAACAGACGCAAGAATATCAGAGCCATTAAACGCATCAACGCCTAGATTAAAGTAGTCATAACCTGAAGTGCCATTTGCATCTACATTAGTTAAATTTTTTGCCCCGTTAGGTCCGAGTAAATGGGCGGCTGCTAAATAGCCTGAAACTTTATCAGCCGGTGTATCAGGATCTATTGTTCCGTTTGAACTTAATACACCGTGATTGAATTTAAGGTTTTCCTGAAACGCAAGATCCTGCACATCGGGGTTATTTAAAAAATCGTCTTTACTATATACCCCGTTTTTACCGGTCCAGTTCATTGCGCTATCTAAACCGCTGTTACCTGAATGCTGTTGAGAGGTTCCGGATTTTAAATAGCCGAGCGTTTCTAACGCCAACTGCCCAAATTGGTAGCCGCCTATATAATTAAGTGGGTTTACACTGCTATAGTCACCAGACGATTCTTGCTGAAGTAGGGCTTGTTGGAGACTAAAAGACACTCTCTATGTTACTCCGTACCGGAATTACGTAAAGGCACCTGATCAAACTCGTCAACTTGTCCTTGACCCATTTTCTCATTTTGTTGAGCTATACCAACAAGCAACCTAGCTACTACCGGATGATCTTTCTTTATATCTGACAACGCCACCGTCTGACTATTTACTCCTCCTTCATCCACCCAGGCAATGTCAGTAATTGTATCTCCCTCTTTCTTCGCAATGCGTATATTTCCTAACTTAAAGTCAATAGTCCCATCTGGTTCTTCTCTCCATAAATCAGCAAAACCTTGACCGAGTCTACCTTCATCTACTGCTGCCGCATTTTGCACGTAAAGATTAAGCACTTGATTTAGGGCTAATTGATGCCGTTGGATTTCTAATTCATTAGTCGTTGACATTATTTTTGGACGATACCTTGATATCAGTCGCCCCAACTTTAGAAGTGAGTCGTCATCAAAATCTGGTTCATCGTCAGTCGTGCGATAAGTCCCATCTTTATTTCTTTCCACTAAATCAATCGTTGCCAAAGCTTCGTTCACAAAGGGGTCAATAGTGTTCTCTTGAACCTCTTTTGCTTTGTCGTTCTGACCAGATATATAATCTCGTTCGTCTTTACTTAGATCGCTTCTTAAACGCCGCCTCAGACGCTTTTCCTGGTCTTGTGCAAGCGCTAAAGAGCCGTTCCGATAATTAGATAGAATTTGATCAGACACCCCCATATTTGCATCATTGCGCTCCAGCAAATTTATAAACCCCTGCATCGCTTTCGTTTGATCCTGTAGACTACCTTTTTCAGTAATCGCAAGTGCTAAAGCAGCACTCAGAGCATCAGCTTTTGAGACCCTTTTTTCCTTTACTGCTTGGACCAGTTCGGCATCGTTATTTACATTATTTTTATTTAAGAACTGCATTACCGCGCCTTTCTGGTTATCAGTAGGTTTCGCAATTCCTTCTTTAATTATTTTGCGCATGTCTGCTGCAGTTAGTTCTATTTTAGAAGCCCCAGTTCCAAGACTGTCCCAAGATAATGCACCCTTAATTGCTTCCTCAGTGACGGGCATTTCTCGTAATCTTCGTTTACGCATTGCTTCAGCTTGGGCTTCGTCGCGGGGGCCTTCTTTGGGGATAGGATCAGTAACCTTACCAAACACGCGGTTCAGTACATCAACCTCTGAAACTTGCTCGTCCCACCACTCTGTAGCGGCTCTATAACTGTCCGTCAATACATCCTTTACTTCTGCACCGGTTTCTGACAAAGCTTGGAATACCATAGCAACCGGCCCTGTTTGCCTCTTTTGTATACGTTCAATTGCTTTGAGCCTTTGTTCTTTGGAAAGGGCATTCCATTCTTTTTCGGTTACACCGTCTTCTGCAAGAAGTTCTCCCAGGCTTCCAGGCAAGTTACCTCCGTGTTCTTCTTTCCACGCTATTTCTGCTTCCTTATCCGCTTGTGCCTGAACAGCATTTACGTCTATCCCCATTTTAATTGCTAGAGCACGGAGCTCCTCAATACTAGTTATGTCACCGAGCGAGTCGTAAAACCTAGTCATGTCTGCGGGGGAATATGTATTGTTTGCTCTCTGATCGGCCGCGTACTGTTTAGCTGCCATCTCTTTTATATACGACTTTTCTATGTTGTTTTTTACTTGTTTAAGATTTCTAAAGCCAGCCAGCCGTTGTCCCTGATTATCTATTAAAGCGCCTCGTGCAACGGCGTCTTGAAAAGCTCCGGCCATTTTAGTATTGAGTTGTTCTCTACTAAGCGAAACAAATGCTTCTCCCGCGTCGGAGCCTCTGTTCTCTGTCATCGGCACTATCTCGCCAGTATCCTCCCGTTTTATTCGCGGAACGAACCGCTCAGTTTCTTTCCCCGTTTCATCAGTAGCTTTGATTTTACGAAAACCTACTAATTTCGCTCCTACCTCCTGTCCCTCTTCATTAATAAACGTATTATAATCTTCGCTATGGATACTAAGGGCATCAATGGCTGCATTCATTGCGTTTTCATTCTTCTCCGCTCCTCCAAGCCAATCCGCATTCTCTTCAAGCCAAATATCTGCATTGCCGTTTTGTGAATAAATACCGACTGCGTTTGTATAACGGGTCAGTTTATTTTTTGTTTCGTTTTCAAATAGCTTCTGATCCGCTGCTTCGCGCTCTATCTGCATTTGTTCTCGCGCAAGATTTTTTCTAAAGCGGTTGTCGGACGCCGTTTGAAAAGAACCTAAGGCAGATGTTATACCCGCTCCAAAACCTTCGTATGCCATATAAATAGCCCTCTAAAATGCCAGCGCAAAAATAGCAGCAGCCCCTAGACCGCCGATGGTGCTAAAGGTATTAGCACGAGAAGCTGCTTTGGCTTGCTGGTATGCAGAATCTAATTGAGCAGCGTTCTGCGCTGCAGTACCCATTGAACTTAATGCACTCCGGTTAACGCCTTGTCCTATATTAATAAGGTCATTAAGTAATTCTTCGTTAGCCGCTTTCTGATCGATACGGGCAGTATTAACCGCCTGAGTACGTCCAAGCGTAGTGTTTCTGTCCATGGCTCGCTTCAACTCGATTTTCTGCGCGTTTGTTAAAGCTCCCATGCTTTCTAATCCGTACCGCTCCTTATTCCGGTCTGAAATACCTCTCGTAAGTGCTGACGCCGTCTCAGCATCTTCCACTGCTTGATCGATTAAAGATGTATCTGTTTTCGCTTTTTCAACAAGTTCGCGTTCTTTGTCAGCCCAGTTCTTACGCCATTCCAGGTAATCATCTCTGGTCATATCGGCATAGGCTTTTTCCGGATCATTTACAGCAGGGAGCCCTAGAGAATTAGTAGAAGCCCCACCACTGTAACCCCCCATACCAAAGGGACCACCTGCACCAGCCATTGCTCGACTTACCTGTTCTTGCTGTTCTGGCGTTAACGCACTTTCGTTTGCGGGAGGGTTTTCTCCGGTGCCTTCAACGCCGCCCGTTGTGCCATCTTGTGGTTCGTTGAGATTTTCAGATTCAGACATTAATTAGCTCCTCCTCCAAGCGCCAGCAGCAGCGCGTTTAGGGTCATACGGTGAACCTGGAGGATAAGGGTTAGTATTAAAATGCTTACCTAGTCTTTCCCCGAAGCTACCGCTCCCGTGCCAATCGTCTCCAGCCATTTTATTACTTATCCCCTGAACAACATAAGCCGTGCCTAGTTCACCAAGCATCGCGTTTCTTGCCATTCGTGTTTTGTTATTAGCGTCTGCTTGCGCTAATTGTTTGCTTGTTTGTATTGACGATAGATTTGCCAGACCACTTGCTGCATCTGATGCCTGTCCTCGACGCATTCCAATTGCTTCGGAAGCAGCTTTATTCGAGATATTTTTACCGATACGATTCGCCTCATTGAACTGACCAGTTAACGCCATAGTCTGATCATAAGAAACGTCTGTATTAGTCCGTGACAAATCATCATAAGTCTGCCCACCTGCTCCGGTTTTAGTTAAGGCTTGCATTGCATCAGCGTTTGAAACGCGCCTTGCTATTTCGGTCGCGTCCTTGCTATCAAGCGCCTTCTCTGCTTTATCTAACAGCAAAGGACCGTAGAGATTGTTAAAATCGGTTTTATTTGCAAGCGCAACCGACGCATTCATTTTTTGTGACTCGGTCGGTTTATAATCTTCCCGTTTAGGTCCACAGCCCATAACTAAATCCTTTTTACTAAAGTAGCGCCAGCGTAGTTATACCCTCTGGCTTCCAGTTTTTCTTCTGTTCGCCGCGTTCTAATGCGACTGGTTATGTCAAATACAAGTGCCTTCGCACCTTCCTCTAATGCCCACGCTTCAAAAGCATCAAGCAACTTATCAAAACCGCCCCGGCTTCTTGCTTCCGGGAGGATGTAACAAGTCTCTTCATAAGCAACCAAGTCATTACCAAGAAAAGTCGGTCCGACTGAAGCAAACAAAACGCCGACAGGACTTCCTTCTTGTGCTATGACAAACAGTTTTTTCTGTTCGTCTGCCATAAAGTCAATAACCCTTGCAGCCATCTTCTCTCGATCAAAGTCCATATGTGAATAAACGGACTCTTTCCAGAAGACTTCTGCTCCATAAAGGATTACCTGCATATCATCAGGTATTGCATCTCTAACAACGAGCCATTTAGGATCGTGTAAAGACTTATCCCCGTTCTCTTCCGTAACGATTTCTTCTTGTTGCTCTGCCAATACCACCATAATTAACCTTCCAAACCACTCCTTGATCTGCCTGTCTTGCTCTCCGCTCGGCAATCTCTACCGCCTCTGCAAAAAGCCCACTGTAAATTCCTGCCCCTTGTAAATCCGACCAGTCTCGCCCAGGCATTCTTAACAACCGGAATAAAGCACCGTTCACAACTGCATCACGGTATTCATTCATTACCTGTTCATCGCAAGAAGTTGAACTATGCGTCGGTTTTAACTGAGCCCGGATTATGACGCTTGACGTTGTTGTGTCACTTGGAACAGGTGCTAGCCAGACTAGCGATCCACTTTGCTGCACATAAAATTCCGGATCACCGTAATGATCACTGTCACGCCATTTAGGTTTTCGTTGTTCCAGTAACTCGGTGCTTACTGGTTCTAATGTATTACCCTCGAAAGTAGCCCAGGTTATTCTGTGTACAGTTGTTCCTGTAGGTGCCTCAAGGTCATACTCGTAAGTATTTGCTACAGTAGTAATCGGATCGAGTTCAAGTTGATAGACGCCAGTTCTTTCACAGAAATCAATAGCCGAAGCTCGGACGGTACTTTCTATTAAAGTATCGGGGCACCCAATAACCATCGGTAGGATTTCGGGGAGTAATGTCTCGTAACTAATAGCCATGTTATACCGCCGTTAGTTGTTGTTGTTCGATGTTAGGATTACCTGTTGCGTCAAGTTGCCCTTTACCGGTAACGGATACTGTAAACAATTGATAATGCGAAGCTGCCCGTTGTTGACTCGGAGCAAATTCCGAATCCTTCATGTACGCCATATACAGCACGTAATTTAATAACGCATTAGCATAAACATCCGGAACCCCGAGATTGCCGTTTAAAGCAACTGTTGCAGGGTTTGCAGAATAAACAATCTCAAGATAGGCGTTACCCGCTACTCCGGGATAAACGTAGTAGTCGCGCGGATTATTCGGGTCATAAACCCAGTGTTTAACGACCGTTGTATGTGCTGCACTTCCAGTAACTGCAGGGTCATGCCAATCAGGTGTTTGAGAATCCAGAACCGAGCGGTCTACTAACCGGACAGACCTTCCTCCTGTACCGCTGCTCGCTGCTGACATATTTCGGACAACGCCAAGTAATCGGTTCCCTCCTGCGGGTATTGCTTGTTTGGTGCCAGTAACCAATGTAACAGTAGCATTAGTCGCAGTAGCATCAGGTTTCATCAAGGCAATTTCGCGTTGTGCATCATTAACCCAGAGTACAAGTTCACTGGTTACAGGCCATCGAACTCCTGCTGTGTCTTGTAATACTGCTTGTGCCCTATCAACAACACTTTGAACCGTTACAGTCATACGCTACCTATGAATTAAGAATTGATTCCCACGCGGCCTTTCGAGTATCTCCGTCAATGGTCTCACCCATAATCTTGTTAACGACTGCGGCTTTAGGTACACCGTCAGCGTTGAAATTTTCAGGATTGCCATCTTCCATTAGCACTAGCAATGCTTTAGTAAGCTCATCAGCAATAGGGGCGGAAACAGGTTCTTCTGAAGCATCGCTCTGTTCAGGCGAAGTTATTTCAGCTTCCGCTTTTACTTCGACCGATTCGTCATTAGCAGAGGTTATTTCCCTAGCACCCATCTGGATTGCAATAAGACCGATTTCCTCACTAAGCTCTCGTGGAACGCCAGGTTCAAACAAAACCGCAGAGCCTCCGAGCGTTGTTACTCTTAAAGGTTCATCACTGATTATCTTCATGATTTTTTATATCTCCAGAAATGAAACCCCCCCTCCGGTGATTAAAGAGGGGGGGATCAAGGGGGTCATTACCCTACAATAAGGTACATAGTTAACGTACCAGTTGTAGCGCCAGTAGCAGGTGCTGCTTGTACTGTCACATCAATTGTGTCATCAGCAGTAAATGTTACTGGGGCGGTTGCTGTACTACCATGAGTAGCGTTACCTATTGCAAGGCTAGAGGCTGTGCCTCCAGCTTGACCAATAGTTGAGCCATCAATCATAGAAGCAGCTGCGCCACCATACCCAACGTCTAAGACGATAGAAGGTGAACCACCCGTGTCAAGGTCAGTTGTAGTTAAAATAACTCCGTAAACTGTCTCGCCTTTGAATACATCACACAGCTGGACTATGTCATTTCCAGCAAGTGCGGCAGAGATTGAATACGATCCTATCCGAACCCCAAGGTTTCCCTGGGGAAAGTTTTGGAATGCTGAGTTCCCAGATATAGCATCAGATGTAAAAGTCGCCATTAGTCAGTCCTCCTATTGGGCAGTGTCAAGTGCGATCACGCCAAAGTCCTGTACTGAGCCACTTGTGTCGCTGTTGTACTTAGGCTTTCGGAGACCGAAAATTTTACCAACACTGATACCCGACTGATTTCCATAGTCAAAAGTATCTTCGACCATTTCAGGCAAGCCAATGTCAGCAAGGGCTAATGCTTGTGCTCCGCAGAATAGGGCACGTCCACCGACTATGTCAGCGTTGGCTCCCCATTTGTAACCGGCAGCACCAGCGTTAGAGCTAGTTCCAGTAGTAGCGCCAGATGTATTAAATACATGACGGAACTCGTGGATCATTACGCCGTCAACCATCAATGAACTTGTTCCTGCGAACAAACCGTTTGAAGGTCCACGAACGCCAGCGTTTCTTACATTCGCCAGAAAGTCAGAATCAAGTTTCAGATCTGCCATCTGTTGAGGAGTAACAAACATATGGAAAGTTTCCTGATTACCCGCGCCTCTGATACCACGGATATAGTTGTCCTTGGCGTAAGCTTTCAGGTTTACGATGGTCTTGTACTCTATGACATCAGTAGCAGCTACTGCAGTAGTGTCACCAGCTACAAGCCCGCTAGAGTTATCCCAACGTCTGTGCCTGTCAGCTGTAGGAGCAGAAACGTCTGATGCAAACTCAAGATCCACAAGCTCATGTCCGGCATTAGCTGAAGTGTTTCTCAGCGCACCAGTATTCTTGTGAGTATAAGCAACACCTGACAGTGTTAAGAATGCTAGCTGGTCGCAACGATCAGCCATTGCATATGCTAAAGCATCACGAGACTGCTCACGGAAATTAACAACAGTCTTCTGATCAGTCATACGACCAGCGATCCTGTTTGCAAATCTCAGTTGGTCTAGCTCGATGCTAATGTCAAAGGCACGCAATGCTTCTTCATTACCTTCCAACGTGTTGTCTCCGGTAATACCATCTCCGGTCATGTCAGCAAGCAATGTAATATTTGCTTTTGTACCTTTCTGGTTCTTTGTCAACTCAGTGACACGCTGAACCATTGCGTTAGAACCTGAACCAGCGAACTGGTTTATGAAAGACTGGTTTCTTGCGACTTTCCAAAAGTCACGAGACCACGTCTGTAATTGGTCGCCAGTAAGCGTACCAAAATTAGTTGTAGCCATGATGGGCCTCCAAAAAATAGACAAATTTATGCAGCACACACTGCATCTCATTAGCCGACTTAAAGGAGCGGCTAATCCGTTATTCACGTATCGTGTGAAGACGAATCAGCGATTTTTAACGAGGTACGGCCTCGACAGGTTTAACGTCTTATGTGCAGACGAAAGTACGTTTTTTACGGCTACGGGCCGATCAGTTATCGTACTGATAGACGAAGGTAGTAAAATATTAGTTTAGTATTATTTTAAATGCAACACCTTATTTTTCTTTAAAAGCTTCGTTATATGCTTCATAGGCTTCGTTTGCGGCTGTACTCGGATCATCTGCAATATACCGGCCTTTTGCATCTCTCGCCCGTCTACGGGGCTTGACCTTTAATACTTCGGGGCGCACATTTTCATTAACTGTTTTTTTCTTGAAGCCTATAACCGGCAAACTCGCCAGCCATTTAAGCACCTTCATTATATCCCTCCACCTTCTTATCTTCGGCTAAAGCACCACTAAATACTTTTATGTTGGTATCCGGAATTTTTTTCGACCAATGCGCCTCTTTTACGTGATAGACAATGACCAACGCTTCACAAGCAGGGCATGAAAGGTTTGTCATCATGTCATGATCTTCATCATCTTCAAGATCCGAATCACCTCCCCAGATAAGTTCATGCTCACAATGCCAGCAATTCACTTACGAACCATCCTTGCAAACGCATAACCGATCACAATGCCAACGCATAGTTCAATCACTTAAAGGATATCCCCTCTAAGGCGTTTCAAAGTAGCTTCAGGAAGCGCATCAAACTCTTCCTCGGTCATAGTCGAAAGATCAATTGATTTTTCGCCGTGCTGAGAAGAACTTTCGCCGGGTAATTCCGGGGGTTGCGCCTCTGCAGCTTTCAGTTTCTTATTAACCTGTGCCCGTTTCTTGGAAAGCTCATCCGTTTTAACAGCACTTTGAGACAAAGTAGGCGCATCACTGTCTACCGCATCAAGCTCATGGTCTTTAACGACATACTTAACGGCTTTTCCTAACGCATCAACTGCCTCATAACCTTTCATAATGAACGCATCACGCAATTCAATTACTTCGTTGGTGTATTCCTCGTTAAAGGATTCGGCATTTCTGTCAAAAACAGGGTACGCTTCTTCCATTGCGTTGGCAGCTTGCTGTAAAGCTGTCATCTGGCGGTCTTGATTTACGGTCTGGTTCATTTCCTGCCGCATTTCAAACTCAAGCGCCTTCCTTTCGGCCTGACGAATCTCTCTTCGTAGTGCTACCGCCTTATCTGTTTCGCCATCGAGCACCATATTCTGGTATTCAGTCTCTTTAGTGTCGAAGTCGTACTCTTCTGGAGCTTCTTCACTCTTCTGACTCGCTGCGTTTATCTCATCAAGCTGTTTTTGTAGGGCTTTCTGCTTTGCAAGCACCTCATCAAGCCGCGCTTTCGGCACCATAGGCGATTTTTTCGCTGTTTCCGGCTCCGGTTTCGCGGGTTCTTCCTCTACTTCGGCAGTTTCTTCGGCTTCTGCTTCCGATTCTGCTGGTTCTTCAGCTTCTTCTTCGACTTCTGCTTCCGATTCGGCCTCTGCCTCTGTTTCATCTTCCGATTCTGCGGTTTCTTCGGCCTCGGATTCCGCAACTTCAGCCTCTGGCTCTATTTCTTCCGGCTTTTCTTCTGCTACTTCTTCAAAACTTAGGTCTAAAGCAGGAGCATCGTCGTCATCAGGTGCATCTGCCCCAGGCATAACCATAAATTGCATATCATTTTGCTCCTCAGTAGAGGCTTCTTCCTTTTTCTTACTCATTTAAGAACTCCTGTTAGAATTTTGAAAAGCAGCAGTTGCCAATTTCGTGGCCGCAGCTGTCTGAGACTGCTCGCTTCGTGACGCATTACTTGCGGATGCAAGTTCTCTGCGAAGATCCAGCTGGTCCTGATTCATCTGGATCTGTGCTTGCAGTTCTGCCATCTTGATCTGAGGATCAACCTCGGACATATCCTGTACCTTCGCAATATTGACAGCCGATTCGGTCTGAATCTTACGAACTTCAGCTTCCAGCTTCGCAATTTCAAGCTGCAGCTGCTGCATCGCAGCCTGTTGCTGTATCGCCATTGCTTCTGCCTCTTCGGGCGATGGTGGTTCCTGGCCGGTAGCGACTCTTATGCGTTGTGCTAGCTCGCCTTTTCTAGCGAGATGGCTATATTCAACGATTGCATCGTCAGGTATCTGAACACCAACCTGCCGCAAGTTAAGTGCTTCGGCAAACTGCACTTCATCAAACGAATCACGAGCAGGTGCTGTGGCAATAATTACGTCGTACTCACCAACCATCAAGTTGTTAATAATCTCGCCTTCAGGTGTGACTTCATTCAGTACCATTTCTTCCCGAGGTTTAAGAGGGCTGTCCTCATTCGTTACCTGAACAACCCGTTCCTCTGTATAGAAAGTCTGAATAAGGTTCAGAATTTTTTCAGCAAGGTACTGACGTGCTTTTTTAAGATTATCAAGCGGCACCTGTATCATGACTGCACCGCGATTCTGTTTCGCCTGAATAGCAACCCCTGAAACCTCGGCACTGTCGGTGCCTAACATCGAATCATTGATACCACTAATAGCCTGGATATTAGCCGCTGCTTTTTGTGCGATACGGTCCAGTCCGGTCGGAATCTGATTCGCACCAATTTTTACTGGCGGGTTTGTACCACGGGCATACTCAAGTACCAGACCGGTTTGCGCTCCGTGTTCTTCGAGATCATCCGGTGTCATACCAACTAAGGAGCCGCTTTCTACCATCCAGCCGCTGTTCGCAGTGGTATTCACAATATGCAGTTCCTGACTCGCAATCTTATTGAGTTGTTCCTGCGGAGACAGAAGGTTACGCACTACACCAAAAGGTCTGCCTCTTCTGAAATAGCAGAAGAACGGGACGATAGTAAAATCAGAATAAGGAGACCAGTCATCGTGCAATACCACACGGTCACATGTAACAGTCCATCTGATTTTGCGGATCACTTTGCTGACAATCATCAAGCCATATTCTTTCGCAAATTTTTTACACTTGTTTTCTTTCCAGGCATCGGGGCACTGCCGCTGATCTCCGGTATTCGGGTCTACGAAAAAAGATGCACGGGTCAGCTTCTTTTGCTGCCGCTCGATTACGCGCAGGGCTTTTACATTTCTGTATTCTTCATCACCCGGAACACCCGCCCCGTAATGACCGTCACCGTTTTCAGTATCGCCGTAACGGGTCTCCTGATATTCAACTGAATCAGGACCGAACGACATACCGTTCTCGGCAACAAACAACAGACGTTCCGCTTTCTTCTTGCCGTAAATCTCTTCAATCTCATCGAGGGTCATCCACTTTGTCTCGAAGACTTCGCTCCAAGTCTTGGGATCAGAGTCCTTCGCATCCGGATCGATGAGAATATCTAACGGATCTTTAGCCGTGATACGGATCTCGCCTTCGACGTGGTCACTGAAGTCCATGCGAACGTCAAAGTATCCGCGACCGTCCATAATGAGTCCGTCGCTGAATACCTGTTGCTCAACCCAGTCCAGTTTGTTGTTATCAGCAATCTGCATATACAGTTTGGTCAACGTATGTGCGACTTCTTCGCTGCCGCCTCTTCGTGGTTTAAACTGAACATCGGCACGGCGAGTAGACTGCTCACCGAGTATTGTATTAATAGTAGGAAGAATCGTATTCACCGTAAGAGCAGGGCGGCCTTCCTGTTCTAACGCCGCCTCATCCTCCGGGTCCCATTGTTCACCCTGATAATAGGAATCACATCTTTGAGCCATACGGACGTAATCCAGATGGCCGTTGTCTCGTGCGCGTTCGTATCTCGCCCACTGTGAACGTGTGATCTCTTCTTCTTTAGCTGGGGAAATTTTCTGTTCTTTCATGATTATGCGCTCATTGCAGATTTAGTGCGTTGCTCACTTTTTAATAATCGGGGTAGACGGTCTCGCCAGGATGGGATGTGTTCGATTTTTTCAACAAACGTTGAAAACTCCGTCATCATCAAACCAATCCAGGCTAACGCATCAACCTGATCGTCATGGACACCATTTGGAAATCGCAACAGTTCAGCCACCAAAGGTCCGGTAAAATGTTCTTCTCTCGGCACAAACACCATGCCTTGTTGCATCCGACCCTGGATTGCTCTGGCACGCGCTTCCTTATCTCTCCGGCCAGTTTTTAAATCTTTAAAATATGCTTCGTAGAGTCCACGCTCCCGAACTCTTTTTTCAAGAAACGGCCCAAGCGCCATTTCAATATGTCCTTTCTCTATCCCTATGATCGAAGGCTTCCATACTTCGTAGAGATCAAGAATCTGTTCAACCAGTTCAAACCCGTCGAACCTGCCTCTGACCATATCAACCACGTACATCTCATCCGCTTCACTGACACCAACAACGATGCCTACGGTCCAGTCATTACGATCCTGTTTACCGATAGCAAGATCCCACGCGCAATAAAACTTCATGCGGTCCAGATCGATATCATCGCGGTCGTAATACTTGATCATGCTACGCGTAAAGTAATCACCGTCATCTGCAACGGGATTCTGTTGATACAGTGCAGACCAGTCTCGCGGTCCGACTGCTTTTTCAATTCGCGCCAATGCTCCCTCATCATAACGTTCAGCATGGAGCGGTTCGCCAGCCTTCCTGAATTCTTCATCAACCTCGGCACGGGCAGGGTAGTTCACGACTTCCCACTGCTCTCCGTGGTCCGATGCTGCTTTTAATAACCGACCTGCAAGATCGTCATCGTGCCATCTTGTTAAAATTACCAAGACGCCGCCGCCCGGTGCTAGCCGGGTGTACGCAGTTGACGTATACCAGTCCCAGGTGCTATCCCGTGCGTTCGTTGATTCTGCATCGTCACGGTTTTTAATCGGATCATCGATTACGAGAACATGCGCTCCCTTACCCGTGATACCGCCCCCGACGCCCGCTGCCACATAGCCTCCGCCAGTGGTAGTAAGCCACGCTTCTGCACTCTGGCTTTGAGGGTCGAGCCGAGTTTTAAAAGCGGTTCGGTAACCTTCTTCACGAAGGAGACCACGGACTTTACGAGAGAACGCCATTGCGAGCGAACCCGAATAAGAGCAAGAGATAAATTCGTGCGTTGGGTTTCTACCCAGATGCCAAGCTGGGAACGCCACCGACGCAAGCGTGCTTTTACCATGTCGGGGCGGCATGAATAACATAAGTCTAGGACTTTTCTTTTCAGCGACATCACGGGAGAACTCCTCTAGTCGTTTACAGATATCTTTGTGAACCCATCCTGCTAGGTAATCAGGATTAAACCGTTCTACAAAAGGTAATAATCGTTTACGTGTCAGGAACCGCAGAGCAAGTTCCGCACGCGCTTTCTCTTCTACTGTTTCTTCTTTTGGTGTTTCCGGTTCGGGGCTTGCGGGCAGTGGTACTTGCTCCGCGATCTCCGCTTTGCAATACACGCAGAGTCGGTCGTCGCCCGAATACAACGTTTCGGAATGGAGCTTTTTACAGCGAACGCATTCGACCTTTTTGATTTCCATCAGACTCCGTATTCTTTCGCCATACCCTGATCGACAAGCGCCGTATTCAGATTCTTTCCGTCTGCAATGAGTTCCCCAAGCAACCGACCGTACTTACCGGATTTGTCTTTATGGGTACGGATCAATACTTCATCTGCCGCGTCGAGGTGTTCATGCAACCAGTCCCGCGCTTGCCGCGCCTTCTCTTTCTCTTCCTCAGTACCGCCTCTTATCTCAGGCGTGTTAATACCGAAAAGACGTATCTTTTCTTTACGGATAACGATATTGAGTCCAAGGTCGATGTCTACGGTGCAAGTATCGCCGTCATAAACGGAGTGAACTTTTGACACTTTATATGTATACAATGTATGGAGCATCAATACGGCTTATACGGACTGTTCTTACGCCCAGTCTTAATAATCGCGTCTGATTTCGTCTTTATGTTCCTTTTTGGTTTCCTTTTTGCCGTAGTTTTTGGCTTTCGAGTTCCACCGCCGCGTGTCTTACTAAATACGTTTGCCATTTCAAAAACTCCTATTGGTTTATGGGTGGATCTTCTTTAGGGGGAATATAAATATACTTGGAATGTTTATTTTGCTGACGTTGGTTTGCTTGCCCTGACTGACCTGATTCTGCTTTCCTACGTTTCTGGTCTCCGGAGGCTTGCCTGGGCATATAAACGTACTTCGCTTTTTTATTCTCTGTCATGTCAGTCTCCCTGAGGTTCAAGATAGTTGATGTCTTTCCCTGCAATCTTTAACAGGTCTTCGTCACTCATACGCTCAAGCTGCTTCGTACCATTGATATTGATATTTATCTGCGGGCCTTCTTCTGGTGCTGCAAGACCGTGAAGCTTTACTAATGAGTCGGTGGTGTTCTTCATTTCGGTTGCGTTGGCTGATGAGTTGTATGCTTCCATATACATCATGTGCGCGTGCTGATTTGTGAACTTCACTTCTTCACGCATCTCGGCGCGGAAATACTCAATCGCTTTTTGAACCTGCGGGAGCTTTGCAGCAGCGTAGGTTGTTTCGGGGCTTGCGTACCCTGCACCACGTCCGGCTGCAGCAATCGTCATACCCGATACGATAAGCGACACCAGTTTTTCCTGCTGTATGGTCAACGAACCGCGTGCGATGCCCATGTAAGGCAAATGCGATTGAAACTCTGTATGTTCGCTGACCGTTGACTGCGGTTCAGTGAACGGTTCCGCTGCTTGTTCCGTCATATTCAAGTTGTTCGTTATTTAGCTGAACAAAAACGGGTGCGCCTTCAACATTAGATGAGGCTAACTCCGCAATAAATAATTCCGCATCTTCCTCAGAAATGCCTTTTGCGATGACAAGCTCTACGCATTTCGAGTAGTTGTAACAAAGCACCTCTGTTTTTCTACAAATAGTGGTGCCTATTATGGCTTTGTCGAGTCCTGCGATTGCCATTAGTTCTATTTCCATTGTCGGAAATAATAGTCTGGGTATTATTATTCCGCAAGTAAAATATTTACTAGAAATTTTTCCTCAGAAATTTTTTTGAAAATATAGGTCTATATCGCTCACTCATCATCTCCCTAAAAGCCAAAAACCAACCCCAAACCCCGGATCGTAAACCGTGGAACCTTGTCCCGAATTCGCCTAAGGAACCTTGTCCAAAAAAGCAAAACATACTCTCTACGTTCGCATGGTCGGTTTGGGGAGTAACTTAAATCAATATAGGAGCTACACCATGAACATACCAAAGGTCACCATCCCCACTAAGAACAAGGCAGCACTAAAGAAAGTAGCAGACTTCGCCAAGAACAACTGGAGAGAGATCGCCGTCGCAGCTGTCACCATCCTAGTAGTCGAGGACCTAGACGACCTCGCAGACCTCGTTGATGAATAACACCAAGCCCCTCTTCGGAGGGGTTTTTTTATTTACCGTTTTTTTACCGAAAGGGAGTGCCACTATGATACTGAATGCCTACATCTACATCCTGCGAATCCTACGCATCCGAACTTACCCGATAACGAAGCGACACCCACTGTTCTGTTCCGGTGTGTTGGTTCGAGACTCAGACATCGACAACCTCTACGACACCGATAGATAAAGACAAGCCGATCATGAATCGCTGACGCGATCCCTGGTCGGTTTTGTTCGTGAATCCAATAATCGAGGAAACTAACATGAAAACTACCACGTTCAAGAACATCGCAATCCTTTCGCCTTTCGAGAACATCATCGTTGGGAAGAACAAGCGGAACCAGAGCTTCTCATTCCCAGTGAAAGACCGCGCTGAAGCATCGAGAATCGCCAAGAAGATCATGCAGAAGAGCGGCAAGGTCACGCTCAACGGATGGGCACCGTACAAAGCCTAACATCGAACCCGGTTCACGGTCTGTGGATCGGGTTTTTTTGTGCAATCCACCATTAAAAGGAACCGAGATGAATGCACATCAGAAAGAAATACAGATCATCCTATTCTGGGCGATCTGGTTCATGCGATCACAACTGCCGAAGGGAGAAAACCCATGAAAAAACTGCTACCGACTTTCATATTCATCGTGCTGTTTGCAATGTCAGCAGCACTAGGCTTCGGGTTGGTGTGGATGCTGAGTACAATCAGTGTCGCAGCACACCCGATCATCACAACGCTATGCTTCTTTTCAGGCTGTTGGGGTATTACGGCTATATTTTACTTCGTAATCACATATATCAGGGAGCACTTATGACCGTGATCCACGATCCACGGCCCGTTGTCCGGGGACCGAAGCCCGCCCGCCGGGTGTGTGCCACTAACTTTAGTGTGTGCCACATGTGTGCCACCTTGAAACAGCGTTTCTGGCACACACTTTTCGGTAGTCATATCAACACCTTACGTTGAAAAAGGCCATTTGCGTGCCATGTGTGCCACCTTTTTCAACTTCAATTTCACATATTACAAATACCTCTAAAAAAAGAGTTCTCATTCTGAACTTAAAACTTTACTGGCACACATGGCACACATTGCTCTAACCCCATGATTACGTTGAATAATGTGTGTGCCACTTTCACTTTTCAAAGGTGGCACACAGTACCCATTTACTGGCACACATGCCCGTTACTGGCACACATTTCCACGAATCTCGGACCATAAACCGTGTTCCGTGGACAAAAACCACGAAAGTGTGTGCCAGGAACCGAGGTGTGTGTGCCACCAACAAGATGCATTCTTTATAGAAGAAAACGAAATGCATCTTATTACCTGCAAGTATCCGATCTTATTTCTTAAAACAAGGAGAGCATTAACATGAACAAGAACTACGAACTTCACATAAGGGAATATATCCCGTTGGCATTTTTAAAAGCGAAAGCTAAAAATGAGTTAAGTAAACAACAGTATTCGTCAGCTTTATATTACTGGTTTAAAACCTACCAACTTGCACTCGCACTTGCATGGACTAACGAAAGGGAAGAACACTCTCTCAAGATGCCTTTCCTCGCATATGTTCAGTATAGGTACGACGCAGACGAAGCACCCCTACGTTCATTGAATTGTACGCAAGAAGGCTACGATTCAAACAGAAGAACGAACAAGCAGATACAGGCAGCGAACAAGTACCTGCAAAACCAGAAAAACAAATTCAGAGACCTATTTCATAAGGAGGAAATAGAAAATGTTTGATTATGCAAAGAAAGAGTTTAAAGACACCAAGGCACATGCAACAAAATTGGTGTCCAAGCTGAAAAACGATCCCGATGTAAAACTGTTCGCCTATGCAACGCTTGGTGAAATGTTTGTATTGGGATTGGTTGTTCTATTCACAGACATAGAAGACCCCTTCATAAATTAACAGTCTCGTCCCACATGCCGGTCATGAATCGCTTAAACCCAAAACACCCGCGATTCATGGTCGGTTTTTTTCGTGAACTAAACGTTATGTTCTATATGACGTTTGGTGTGAATTAATACCTAGACTATTATTAAGGAGAAATGGAAATGATAGATTTGGATTTAAACGAAGAACGTTGGGACGATGTAACGGACCCCGAGCCAGTAAGAAATGAACTGCACTACAGAAATTATAGCGTGCAGGAAGCGTTCGATCTGGTCGCAGACAGAGAGCCGTTTGACCGCAACATTATGGACGAACCTATATATGGCAGTTACAGGCGTCTGTAGCAGTACGACCAACAACCGTCG
>MDTG01102697.1_pt1 | contig 26956 bp, 26 predicted proteins | sample 811421 | NCBI WGS metagenome assembly MDTG01 (sample SAMN05326645, study PRJNA326480) | marine metagenome | isolation source: seawater | place: Pacific Ocean: South East | collected 2011
CGGACAGATTATCTATGTTGATTGAATCAATTTGATTCATCTCATAGAAACCACAATTTTCTCCTACCAAGGAAGTTTTTGATCGTATAAGTTCCGATTTTGTTATGTAAATTGCTCCATTTCTAATGTAAACGGGTGGAAGTTTTTGTCTAGGCCTCATATCTTCAAAACCTTGCTCGACATAATTAACTAATTTGTTACCAACAATCTTTTTCATTCTATGAGGATGATCTCCTTCAACATTTTTTATGCTAACTATGCTATCAAATTCTCCATCCAATAAACTTAAACATTCTTTGATATGTTTAGCTTTTCTTAATGGGCAAGTTGGCTGAAGAAGCAAGACATAATCATATTTAAATTTCAAATCATTTTCTTGCTGTTGAAGTTCATAATTCAAAACATCTAAAGTCTCTACTTCATCTCCTGCAAGATTTTTAGGTCTAAGTCCCTTTACTCTATATCCAAATTTGTTACAAACCTCTGCAATTTCTTCGTTATCGGTACTAATTAATACATCAGTCAAATCCTGAAGTAAATCACATTGCTTAAGAGTCCAATAAATCAATGGTTTGCCATTAAGAAGCTTTATATTTTTCTTAGGAACTCCCTTTGAACCTCCCCTGGCTGGGATGATTGTGAGGATTTTCATTTGAGATTTCCTTTCAAATAAACTAAATTTTTCATTTTTTTAAAATCTCCTTTAAAGTACTGTTTTAAATTCCACTTAACTATTTCTGTTTGTTTTATCCAGTAATTTTTTGAAACTGCAGCAACATGAGGAGATAGAATTATATTATGGTGTTTAAACATTTTTTGTTTCAGACTGTCATCTCCAGAAAAAACATCTAAACCAAGCCCAGCTATTTTATTTTTATAAACTGCTTCTACCAGGCATCTTTCATCATTAGTTGAATATCTTCCTAAATTTACATAGATACTTTCCTTAGCAAAGTTAGAAATAACTTTTTTATTTACTATATTCAATGTATTTTTTTTATGAGGTAACAAATTGATTATGAAATCGGAATCCCTAACCGCTTGATTAATTTCAGAAAAATTAAAAAAAGATAAGCCAGAGATTTTTCTTTTTGATCTCGTAACTACATTAATCTTTCCAGCTATAGGTTTTAATGCTTTTAACAAAGTAAAAGATATTGTTCCATAACCTAAGATACAAAATTTTGATCCAAAGACATCACTGGAATATGGAAAAAATTGGTCATAGTCTTTTCTACCAAAAGAATTTTCTATTGAAGAAAGATATATCCTCTTAAATCCTCTTGCCAAAGAAAAAATGAAAGATAATGCAGATGCCGCAACGGCCTCTTCCATCGTTCCTCTACTATTTGTAATAGTTAATTTATTTTCTTCAATAGTCTTATGAGATAGTTTATCTATGCCAATAGACCCGAAATGAGCCCAATCCAAAAGAGGCATATTTTTTAAAAGATTCTCATCCAGGCGATTACCGAAATAAACTTTTGAATTTTCATCATGATCAGGTAATCCAGGACAATTAACAGGGACTATAGAAAGACTTGGATATTCCTTAATTAAATCTGAAATTAGAGTATCAGGAATTTGATACATTTTTAAGTCTTGATACCAATCACAAGACAAAATCAAAGGATTTACCATTTATATTCTGTATTGGGTACAAACTTAAACTTATTTATAGCCTTTTCATCTAAAAAAAGACCAAGACCTGGATCTTCAGGAATTTTTTTTACTAATTCAAAAATAGTTTCATTTGAATAAATCAAATAATCGTTAAGTTCTAACTCAAGCAAAGGAACTTCAAAATAAAATAGCTCTTTCATAGATAAAGCTAGATGATAATTAGCCATTTGGGCAATAAGACTTCCCCAAACATGAAAAGCGGATTTTTTATTTGAGCTAATTGCTAATTCATAAGCAGTCTTAGCCATACTAAACCCTCCTGAATGAGTAACATCAAATTGAACAATATCTATATCAGCTATCCCTATAAGTCCAAGAAATTCTGTTTCGGAAGTATATGCTTCTCCTGCAGCTAAAGGGATATTTAAAATATTTTTTAAAGAAAAATGATCGCTTAGTTTTTCAGGAGATAGTGGCTCTTCGAGCCAAGTTAAATCAAAATCTTCTAGAGATTTAAATTTTTCTAAACTTTCATCAAAACTCCATACAGGATTTCTTGTACCTGATATAGCATCCACCATTAAATCCATAGATTGATGATGTTTTCTTACATGACTTACTCTGTTTAAATCATCCTTCCATGATTGTTTGCCAATTCGCATCTTGAATGATTCCAATCCTTTAGATTTAGCCAAATTAATATCATTATCTAGTTCTCTTTTAGAAGTAATTACACTCCCGCCTGACGCATAAAGAGAAGGAAAGAAAGCATCATTAGAAAATAATTTATAAAGAGGTATTTCTTTTATTCTAGCTTGTAAGTCATATAAAGCTACCTCGATAGAACCTAGAATGCTTTTGTAAATTCCCGCATTTGAAACAAAAGGAGCCTTAAATGTTCTTATTTTTTCCATTGAAGTTTCTATGTCCATACCAATTATGTTGGAAGATATATGGTTGACAATTTTTAATGTAAGCTCAGGAATATAAATTCCAACATAAGCTTCTCCTAATCCAACAAATTCCTCTGATCTAACTTCAATTATCGCTACAGTTTTTAAACCTTTCGATTGACCATGAATTTTTGATCCTCTTGTAGGAGAAGATAATATGTGACAATTCAATTCGCTTACTTCCATTCTAGTCTCTTAGCAAATATTCAAGTTTATTTAACTTGATAATGCTGCTCTTAGAGGTCATAAGATTTCCTCGCCTTATTTTTGAAGCTCTAATGGTTGCTCCCTGTCCAAAAGCTAATCTATATATAAGATCTTTCTTATTAAATTTAGATAATTCATTTAGAAGTTTTAAGTTTTCTCCATCATATGACCAATGAACTCCCTTATCGGCATATGCATAAGAAACAAATTTACGATTTTTAGAAAACATTAGATCCTTGCATTTTCTTGGAGCCTCAAATATTGGATGTTTATACCTATAATCACATATAGAAAGACCATCAATAGTTCTTTGTAATTTGTTTTCAATCAAAGATAATGCATCTTGCAACATAAAATCTATATCATCGCTTGGTTTTGATTTCCTTTTAATGAAGGTAACAAATTGAGGTAAATTTTTTATTCTATAAGATGCATATAGAAAAATACTTTCATTATTTTTCTCTTTTAATGATTTAAGAAAGTCAAACAGTCTATTTTTGTTTTTTATTTTACTATTTAAAGGAACTAGAATAGGAACTTCTTTGTCAGATGGTTTCAAGAAATCTGGTAACTCATCGGAACTCAAATCTTCTAAATTTCTTATAACTTTTGCGATGTTCTCTGCCCTGAAAGAAGTATTATTTCCGTGTTGATGCAACCCATGATGGTGGAAAACTTTTGGTTTTGGATCGTACTTTAAACTGTATCCTTTACTTATAACTTCTTTGCCCCATAACCTGTCTTCTATGTTTTCTGTTTTCTCATCAAAAGGAATTTTATTCCAAACATCTCTCCATATAATGCTATGAGCATTATGGAACATAAAATCTTTTTTCTGAATTCTTGTCTCAAGTCCAAATGTGATCAACAAATCTCTTGAGTCATCTGGTGAAGTAAATGGAAGAGGTATTTGCCTTGCATACACCCCAGCAATTTTTTTATTATTTAACGAAGAAGTTAAGTCTTTGAGCCAATTTTTTCCATCTGGAATACAATGAGCAGAAATAATAATAATTTTATCTCCTGAAGAATACTTTATTCCCATGTTAATAGCCCTTCCAGGAAAAAATTTATTTATTTTTACTATTCTGTCAACTTTATATTCCTTTGCTATTTTAAGAGTTGCATCCTTACTATTATTGTCTACAAGAATTATTTCGTAAGGATTTTTAAAATTTTGGTTCCTTATAGATTGAAGACATGGCTTAATCCAATCTTCTTCGTTCTTAGTTCTAATTATTATTGATACTAGGGGTTTATTTTTCAATTCTTAACCCCATCTTCCTCTATAATTTTTTACAGTGTCCGCTTCAGAATCTTGAAAGTTATTACCATGATGCTCCATTGCAAGAACGGCATTATTAATATTATCTACCATCTCTTTGAAGTTTGAAGGATTGAGAGCAAATTTATTGTCTCTCCCTTCTAGATTGTTATCAATTGTAAAATGTTTTTCTATAACTTCCACACCTAATGCTACAGATAAAGCGGGGACAAGAGTACTTTGTGTGTGGTCGCTTAATCCCACATGTTTGTGGAGAGATTTTAACCAATCAATACGAGGTAAATTGGCATTTTCTAAATTACAGGGATAAGAAGAGACACAATGCATCAAATTAAAGTCAGCTTCACTCTTAGATAAAATTTTATTCGATTTAATCACTTCATTTTCAGATGAGGCTCCGGTAGAGAGATATATTGTTGAAAAATTAGATGCACAAAATTCTATTAGTTCATAATTTGCGATCTCATGAGAGGGTATTTTAACGGCCAATAAACCTAAATCATTTAACACTTTAGCCTCATTTAAAGTAAAGATACTAAAAAGAGAATTAATGCCAATAGAATCACAGTAATTGATAAGTTCTTGAATTTTTTCTCTGTTGAGTGCTGCTTTTTTATAGATTTCTCTTCGACCATCCTCATCCCAGGCACCGGACTTAAGAGTATCTGGATTCCAATATTGAAATTTAGCTATTGTTGCTCCCGATTCCAATGCTTTTGTGGACATTTCTTTTGCTAAAGATAAATCTCCAAGAAAATTCCAACCTATTTCTGCAATTATTTTCAAATTAACCTCTTATTCTTTTATATTTTAATATCTGTTATACCTTTGTTCTTAAATTCAAGAACTCTATCCGCATCCATTAAAGAATCAGATTTATGTGAAGAAAAGAAAATTGTTTTATGACTGCGAAGCATTAGTATTTCTTTAATAATTTCTTTTTCAGTATCATGATCGAGGGCACTCGTTGCCTCATCGAAAACCAATATCTCCGGATCATTATATAATGCTCGAGCTATTGCTAGTCTCTGTTTTTGGCCGCCTGATATTTTTGTCGCATTTTCCCCAATAATAGCATCCAAACCTAATTCTTGTTGATTAATAAAGCTAATAAGATTGGACCTCTTGGCAGCTTTCAAGACTAATTCGTCATCAATTGCTTTTGAATCGATTCCAAAAGCAATATTATTTCTTATGGTATCGTCAATTAAATAAACATCCTGTGGAACATATCCTATTTTTGAATACCACTTGTCTTCAAGTACAGAAATATTGTCGCTTTGATTAAAAACATTGCCAATATTTGGTTTTATTAATCCAATGAGGATGTTTAAAAAAGTGCTTTTACCTGATCCACTTTCGCCAATTAATCCTACAAAAGAAAACTTATTAAAACTCAAATTAATATCTTGGAATAAATTATCTTTTGAACTATCAAAGCTAAAAGCAACATCTTCAAAAAATATATATGAAAGATTCTTAGTCTTTTTCTTAAAATGTTTATTCTCTATAGTTACTATTTTTTTTTCTTGGTATGCATTAAACAACCTATCTATGACATTTGAAAAAAAGTTCATGCTTTGTACGCCCCCAATAATCCTATTCATAGAGGGCAAAAGTCTAATTGCAGAAGTTAAATATAAAGACATCAAAATAAGAATATCATCACGACTCATGCCTGAGCTATAGAGATAATAAGACAAGAAACATATACTTAAAATAACTGAGAGCTCCAAGGCAGGCCTAACTGTTTGTTTTAAAAAAAATTCTTTCGCTCTTATTGAGGCTACTTTGCTATTTGAATTCTTAAATAAATTTGCTACATAATCGAAAGAATTAGATAACTTTACAAACTTAAATCCGAAGAAGGATTGCTGAATATCTTTCAGTTTTTGGATTTCTAGATCCGTCCTTTGGTTACCTATATCTGTTAAGAGTTTTCTTGTAGTAAGAACAGCTAGCGAAAAAATTATTAACAAAAAAGATGAAAGTATAAGAAAAGATTTATAGTCATATATTAACAATAAAATACTGATTCCTATTATGGAAAATGTTTCCGTAAGAATCGACATTAAAGGCTTTAAATAGCCTTGAACAGACATATTGGATTCATTATTAACTAACTGCACCTTATTTGCCGTGTTTTCTTGAATGTGCGCAAAATAGTCTCTGCTGAGATATCTTAAATACAAATTCGTGCTAACGTCGAAATAAACTTTTGATGAATACAATCCCAAAAAATAGAAAAAAATGGCTTGATAGACAGTCTTGAAGATGAAGATACTCAATATTGCCATTAAAAAAAAAGTGTACAATTCCCTCTCGCTATAATCTGCTATATAGGGATTTAAGAATCCTAATTCATTTACTTCCCCAGTAAAGATAAGTGTTAAAACTGGAATAATAGAGCCGATGGACGCCATCTCCAGAATGGCGTTTAGTAAAGTACCTAAAAGAACTATATAACTTAGCCAGAGATTCCTCTTACCTAGAATATACAAAAACTTCGACAGGTCTTTTTTCATTTTTTGATGAGCACGTCTAACGAAAGCTAATTAAATTTCTTGCAACTTTTCCTTGAAGCAACTCTTCAAAAGCAATATTAATTTCGTCTAAACTGTATACATTAGTAATCATTCTATTAAGTTCTAACCTGCCTTCCTCAAACCACTTTGTATATAGAGGTATATCCTTACTAAGAATTGAGTCGCCGCCCGCAGATCCAAGTAAACTTTTTCCTTGAATTAAATCCATAGGATCAATAGAAATAACATCGCCTTTTGGTAAATTACCAGCAAGAACACATTTGCCTGTTTTTTTAGTTATTATGAACGCAAGTTCCATAGAATCTTTCTGGCCAGCGGACTCAACACAAAAGTCCACTCCAATATTATCAGTCTGATTATTTATAAACTCAATTGGATTGCCCGATAGTACATTGAAGCCTGCTGTAGCGCCTAAAGATAATGCAGTATCTATTTTTTCGTCACTAACATCCAACACTAAAATTTTTTTTACCCCCGAAGATTTAGCTATCATTACAGCGCTTAGACCAATCCCACCAACTCCAATAATGCATATAGTATCGCTGATAGCAGGCTTCAAGACATTCAAAATAATGCCTCCGCCAGTTGGAATAGCACATCCCAAAAGAGCAGCTTCTTTAAGAGGGAAGTTTTTAGGAATTTTAACAAGCTTATTTTCTGAAATAATTGCTTTTTCTAAGAAGGTGCTTACCGGACCAGAATTAACAATTCCATAAGAATCTTTATATATTGGACCTGATACGTTCATTCCAGAAGAGTTGATCCATGACATTACAACATGATCTCCTTCACTTACCTCACGAACATTTTCACCGCATTCAAGAACCACTCCAGAGCCTTCGTGACCTAGGACATGTGGAAGATACTTATCTTCTCCTTTCTTGCCAAGTATTTCATTTAATTGAGAATGACATAAACCTGCATAATGAACTTCAACTAACACCTGACCTGCTTGAAGCGGAGGAATTTCAAGACTTACAATATCTAAGGGAGAACCTAATTCTCTAAGTACAGCTGCTTTAGTTGAAAGAGTCATTTAAACTTTTAAAATATTTTTATAGTTAACATCTTCAAAATTCATAGTTTTAATATCACTTTAAAGATTACCTAAAAATCAATGATTCCAAGGAAAGTAGTCCTTTGAGGTTATAAACATTGAACCTTCCTTATAACTAGTAGGAACTTGATTGATTGAGGAAATTTCTTTCCAATTATTTTTCTGAGAATAAAGGCTAACATTTAATTTAGAAAGATGATTGTAAATTGTTTCTGCATTCTCTTCAGTTCCAACTTCCAACATCATGTCGCAATATTTCCAATCTTCTGAATCAGTAGAAACAATTATATTTGATTCTTCACCCTCGACATCCATTTTGATAAAGTCAGAGGAATTCATTATTTCTTTTATAGCAATTACCTCGACAGTAAATTTTTCTAAATCTCCATATGGAGCATCTTTAGCTCCTGCAATGTGATTTCCCGTAGTGTTGCCTAGAACTCTTATAAAATCTAGTTGGCCATTTTTGCCTGAAACTGCTTGTTGATTTATTATGATATTTTTGGAGTTATTAATAGCAATATTATTTTTGACAATTTCAACATGTATTGGATCAGGCTCGTAACTATTCACATTCCAACCGCATTTACTCATCAAGATACTATGCAGGCCTATATTTGCTCCAATATCTGCTACATTTTTATATCTGTCTTTATTTTTAAAATAAAAAGCAAAAATTAATATTTCATCTAGCCCAAAAAGATCTAGAGAACTTATAGCTCCCATACTTTTAAAAGGGAAATTGAGATCTCCAAATGGTCCAAATTCTTGCTTACCGGCATTACCTTCCGCAAATTCACTCTTGCTAATAAAATTAACAAGAGAAGAGTCTAGCTCTTTGTAAAAATCTTCACTCCTAGAAGTGTGATTAAAATTGGAATTAATTGAATCGAAAAATTCTTGTATGTTATTCATTTATTTTATTAGATTTGTAATGTTTTTCTCTAAATCTTGGCTCGATAACCCTGCTTTTACACATAGTTCTTCATACGAACCATAACCATGAATAAAGTCAGTCACTGCCATTTGTTTGTAGCTTACACCGTCAATGTCCATACAAGACTTTAGACAAAGGTTAAAAAGTCCATCATGAGAAGAGAGCTCTTCAAGAGTTACTAAATTCTTAGTTTTGGATACGCTTTGATTGACTATAAAGTCATCAAAAGGTTTTATTGTATGGAAATACAATATTTCGCAAGAAATTCCCTTAGAAAGTAAGTTATCAGCAGCTTTGATAGCATTCTTTAATTGAGTTCCTATAACAGCTATTGTTATATCTGAGCCATCTCTTACTTTAATACCCTTTCCGAATTGTATTTCAGATTCAGAGAATTCAACCCCATGAGGGACCTCGGGTAACCTAAAATAATTAATGGAGTCATTTCTGTAAATATCCTTAAATAACTTTTTGAATTCAATGGGAGATCCAGGTAATACTACAACACCTCTTTTTAAATGTGATACTAAAGAGACATCAGTGTAACAATGATGACTGCATCCCAATTGGGCATAATCAAAAGAGCCGCCAACTGAAATTAAGTTAAGATTTAGCTTTTGATAACCAAAATCAAGCTTTATCTGTTCATATGCTCTTTCAGTAATGAAAGGAGCTATTGTGTGTACTACAGGATTTAATCCAACTTTTGATAAGCCACAGGCTAGATTTACCATAGCTGGTTCACAAATACCTATATTGAAATATCTATTTGGACATTCTTTTGCGAAAGGTTGTAATATTCCATGACTAATATCTCCTACCATGACAACAAGATTCTCGTCATTAGGCCCTACTTCTAACATCGTTTCGGCAAATACTTCCCTTAATTTTTTCATAATAGTTTTTAAAAATCTGTAGGATAAAATACCCTACCTTGTCCACCATCAATTAGCATACATGTGCCCACACAAAAACCAGCATAGTCGGAACATAAAAAAGTGACGGCTTCAGATATCTCAGTTATCTTACCGAATCTTTTTATTGCCATTCTATCTTCGAGATAGTTTCTTACATGCTCTGGTCTCTCTACAGAGGCAGTATCCCAATACCCTCCCTCAGTAAATACTGCGCCAGGCATAACGCTAGTTAGGATTACATTATCAGGGGAAACGTATCTTGCAAGACTCCTTACATATGCATTTAAGGCAGACTTAGCTGCACAATAAGCTGGAGGTCCCTGATTTTCTAGAGCTGCTATGGAAGAAACATGACAGATTCTACCCCACTTTTTCTCTTGCATGTCTGGTATAAAAGCTTCGTTAATCTCAATAGCTATCTCAACATTTAAGCGCATAACCTGGTTCCAGCCTTCCGATGTTTTGAGTGGATCGGTAAAACCTAAATTGCCTCCAGCATTATTAATAATAATATCTGGAGAAATTTCCTTACTTTTTAACTCATGTATTAGTTTTTTTGGCTCGCGTTTTTCTTCAAGATCACAAGGAATAAATAAGTTCTTTTTATCCTTATCAAGGTCATTTCTCAGCTCTTCTAAGGCTTTTTGACCTCTTGATACAGCAACAATGTTAGCTCCACAGGCATTGAGGGATTTGCAAATACCATTTCCTAGCCCTCTTCCAGCACCTGTGACAAGGGCGGTTTTACCTGTTAAGTCAATTTGCATGTCTTAGTGTTTATAAATGCCTCCTATTCTCCTCTAATCCTATATAAAAGTCATTTAATCGGTATAAGGTTTTGATTCTCCTTTCTAGGCTGATACAGCAGAAAGAAGTGTATTGATACCTATAAATCCACAAAAAATGATTAGAGCTGAATATTTATATCTATAAATTGCCTTGCTTTAACAAAAATTAAAGTTTACTTTTTGTAAGCCTTTTTGTTAAATTTCTGACCTTTTGAAAGTAAGAATATTTTGATTTTCGATTAAAATTCCATAAATTAATTTGGAAACAATCTCTCGTAACATTTTCTGGCAATATTCTAGGGTTAACAGAATGATAAGAATTTGCAGTTCTTATAAAGCCCAAAAGCCTATTGGGCTTGAAATCAACTGTAAGAAATCTTTTAATTTTAATTGACTCCTTGTAACTCAAGGAATGAGACTTGGGAGAATGCTTTCCAGCCCTTAACTGCTTTTCTATTGAATTAAGTGATTCATCATAATCAACTTTTTGATCTGTAACCTCCCATAAATCAGTACCTCCCTTACTATCATCATTCCAATTATCTTTTTCTAAATATAATAGAAATGAGAGGACTTTTGTTGTTGTGTCTTGATGGATTCTATCCCCGAAATTGTTTGTTTGTGAGCTCAATTTGCAACCAATTTCTCCATTGATTTTATCATTTTTCGAAACATATTTTTGGAATGCTGTCGTTTGTGAAAATAAATCTAAAAAGAATGATTTGGAGGATTGAGAATAAATAATAGATAGAAAATCAGCCCAAACAGTGCTCTTTTTAGAAATTGTTTCGAACCCATCTAGCTTCTCTCCAGCACTGCCAATTAAAAAAACTTTTCCATTTTCTTCATCTTTTCGCCAAACATTTCCTAAATTTTCTTGAGTAAAAATAGATTTGTCTGATTTTAATTTACTGTATTCAGAGCATAAATTATCAAAGTAAGATTGCTTTAGGAAATCATCAATGACGACATAAGCACCCCAATTTTCTCTAGTAACTACCTGTGAAGAAAAATTTTGTTGAGTTAGTAATTCCGAAATCATATTATTTGAAATGAATTTTTTGAAAAAATTTTATCCTTAATCACTATATTTCAGATTATATCTAAAAATGATTGTAATTTTGTAGAAGAAACCCTCAATTGTTTTTCGCTCGCCCAAGAGCATAGAGCATTCTTATTAAATTTAAATTCGTTTCCAGATGTATCGCAAATTCTATAGGGAATTGAAGAAAACATAGGTATGACTCCTATTCCTCCTCCTAAAAACTGAAAGTACATATCGCTTTGTAAGATAATCTCTACATCATCAATGAATCTTTCAAAATAGTCTTTAGAAAAGTACACTTTAGAATTTTCTTTTATGTCTATTTCTTTACAGAAATTAGTTCCTGCTTGGTCAGAAATAATAACTATTGGTTTGTTATATTTTTTAATTAACGATTGAATAATAATGACATAGTCGTCCTTGGTGATGTTTCTCTTGAGCCCATAAAATTTGTTGTGTCTAACATTTAGAGTTATGTAGCCTTCTTGCTTTATGATTCTCTTAAAATCAAAATAATTTCTATTTTTTATCAAAAAAGAGTCATTTCTTTCATTTAAAAAAAACAAGTTTATTAAATCAAATAAAAAGTTATGCATTTTTTTACCAGCAAAAATCTCTTTTCTGAAAACGATATAAGATTTTTCTATAGATTTGAGTTCTTTTGCGGGAAGTAAAGACACTTTTACATTAGGAGAGATTCTTTCAAAAATTTCTTCAACTTGAGATCTAAAATTCAACACATGATTGCTATTTACAGATGAGTCTTTGATGTAATTGAATCTGACCTTTAGGTCCTTCAAATGTAAAAGATTTGCTAAAAACGCATAATATAGAAAATCTCCAAATGTAAGAGGATTATGCTTTTCGTCATAGACAATAATAATTTCTTTTTCGTTGTCCATGAAACATATCTTTAAAAATTCTTTTACAGCGTTTATTAAAAACCATGACTTGAGAAGTCTTCTTCTAATTATAGTCATCACAGCCTTAGGTTAAAATTTAAAATTTTTTTTATAGAAATATGAAGAAAGCAAATTTTATAGAGTCTTTCATAAAGACTTTCCTCCATCTAAGCTTATAAGGGCTCCAGTAAGCCAAGTTACTCTTGGAGAAACAAGAAAAGCAACCATATTGCCTATTTCTTCAGGATCTCCTAGTTTTCCGAGTAAGATCTTGTTTTTTTCTAGATCAATAAATTCTTGCCTATACTTATCAAAATCTCGATTCTTGTCCCAGTTAGCAAGAATATTCTCTTCAAACGCCTCAGTTAGAACAGGTCCTAACAACAGTGCATTTACTAATATGTTTTGATCTGAATATTTTTTTGCTAAATGTATGGTTAAGTTATTAATAGCTGCTTTCATTGAACTATAGTGTGGATTGTAGAAACCTGGTTTTACTGAAACAGTTGATGATATGTTAAGAATTTTGGGAGATTTGGATTGAATCAAAAGAGATAAGCTTTTTTTTACAAGTCTTACTGCGGTTAAGACATTTATCTCGAAGGATTGTTTCCAGTCTTCTTCATTTAGGTTTTCAAAGTCACTATACGTTGATACACCTCCTAAGTTATTGATTAATACATCTAATCGGCCTTCTGTTTTAAAGATTTTATGCAGGCTTTTATCTAACTCGTCTTCGTTCTTGGCATTGCATTCCAAAATTTTTATATCTTCTTTTTCTAATTTATTAAGTTCAAGTGAGGGCCTAGCTAGAGAATAGACGTTTGCTCCTTCCTTCTTTAGGACCAAAGAAATATCCCTTCCTATACCTTTACTGCCTCCTGTTACCAAAATAACTTTGTCTTTTAAATTTAATTCCATGATTACTGCTTTTTAAGGAATTTTTTTAATAAAGTAAATTGATCTTGAATGGTAGCTGCACCATCAAGGCTTATCTCTGATCCAGATAAATATTTTGAATCTTGAGAGCATAAAAAAGTAACAAGGTTTGCAATATCAGATTGCGTTCCATGATTTCCCATAGGTTGGTAATTTTCAGAGAGATTCCTATATGCCTCATTTCCCCCAGAAGCATATTTCTCTAAGTGGTCATCCTGTATTATTAAACCTGGCAAAATTGCATTTACTCTAAAATTTTTCTCTCCTCCCATCACTGCTAAATACTTTGTTAAAGCGAGTAAACCTCCTTTTGCAGCATGATATGAAGGTGATTCACCTGTAGCTAGCTTAGAAGCTATAGAACAAATATTTATTATAGATCCACCTTTGCGTGATCTTTCAAAAATCTCTTTTGACAAAATAAAAGGAGCGGTAAGGCCAACAGCAATGGATTTATTCCAGTCTAGAAAAGATTCTTCCATGTTAGATAAACTCTTATATCGTGCATTATTAACCAAAATAATTTCTTTGTCTTTTGGTAAGCTGAAATCATCAAAAAAAGATGTAATTTCTTTTTCTGAGGATAAGTCACAACGCACATAACTTAGTTTCTTGTGTCTTGATAAGATTTCTTTATCAGGTGGTTTAATATCTAAGATAACTACTTCTGATCCCTTTTCCAAAAGATGGCTTGAAATCTCAAGCCCTATACCTCTAGAGCCGCCCGTAATAATTGATAGAGTGTTTTTAAACCTCATATTCATTCATTATTATATCTAAACTGTTTTTTAACAATTTAAAAGTTTGTTCTTCTCTGATGATGAACTGGTTTTTACAAGAAAAATTAAAATTCTCTCTTTCACCCAACTCTTCTTTCATTTCTGAGATATGGTGATAGGGATGTTTAAATATAATGTAAGGAATACTGCTAAAATTAGCTGCACAACATATACCTGAAGCGGTGCCTAGAAAGCCTTGAGCAAATTTTATTAAATAAAATTGATCCAATAAAGAGTACTCGTCTTTTAGTACATAAATATTATCAAGCTTTATTACTTCATCCTCTATTTTGTCGTCTCCCATTAAATTGTAATGTATGTGAGGATACTCTCTCATAGAGAAATCGAAGAATTTCTTCCATTCTAACCAGTTGGTATTACTTTCATTCAATTCATAGGGGTATGTATTCTTAAGATGAACGAAAATATTTATTTTATCTTTAAGAGGATTTTTACCTGATTGTTCATCAGATTCAGTCGGCCAACTCAATGATGGTCTTAAATTATATTTTTTATAAAGATCTTCTAATCTTTGAAAAGAGTGCAACTCTATATTTTTATTATTATAATTTTTTTTGGGCCATGTGAATGCGTTAGAGGGAACATAATTAGCTGGCTTTAAGAAAATAGGAAGAGTATTCAAAATTTGTAGAATTATTTCTGGAATGTCCCCTTTTGGTAATAAAAGATAACCTTTATCAAAATTAAAATAACTGCAAAGAATTTCACACTCAGCTTTGATTGTTAAGGCTCCTCCCAGAGAAAGATTCTCATAGCTTCGAAGATCAATAGCCAGACTCATCTATTATCAAGATATATTTGGAATCAAGATTCTTCTAGGATGGAACTCTTCAAGTCTCTTATATATTGGCCGTATATTCTCCATAGAAGTGATAATGAAAGAGCTATCTTCAGGAATATTTACCTTATCTGGATGCTCAATTGTCAAAGGTAAGTTTTTATAGCCTAATCCTCTTTTTTTCATATCATCGTCTAAAAGTTCTCTCAAGAAACTAAAATCTGTTTCGAGATGATATGCATAAGTTGCAAGCATCAAACCGGCGCCAAACCCATATACAGGTCCGGGTAAGTCTTCAATTTGATGAGAGAGCTCTTTCATGTGAATATCAAAAGCTTTAATTCTCTTTTTTAAGTGCGAAACTTTTTCAGTTACATTTATTGAAATTTGATCTTGTTTTGCAGTTGCTTTCCGGAAAGCTATAAATAATGCGCCGCCACAAGAACCTTGATGATTATACTCATGATTTAAAATCTCTCCTCCACAATCCATAACCATATTAGAAATAGTATCGATACTGAAATAATGAAGGTGTTGATGAAATACAGCATCAAATCGCATGCCTTCTACTAAACAATCAAAATCTGGAAGTTCAAATACAAAGGTACAATGATTTGGGCATTGATCAAAAAGTTGATTTATAAATTCCTTTGGCTTTTCTATATGTTCTATTGTATGCCTACAAGAAATAATATCTGGATTTATCTCTTTAAGGTCAACATCTTCGATCTTTTTTCCTATTACTTTAATTCCTTCAACCTCTTCACCATCGATAGACGAGCAAACAGGATCAATTACGTAACATTCATCTGAGAAGGGTTTTAATAATTTGGCTAGAGTGAGATCGTTTCCGCCTATGTCAATAATTTTACTAGTCTTGCTTTCTTTACTGGAAGACTGAAAAAAGTCTAGGTACCTCTGTAAAGTATATTGAGTTTTTGGAGAACTAGTAGTTCTATAGGAATAGTCAGAAGAGTTATATAAAAATTCGGTGGGTAAAATATTTTCTAAAAAAACATGTCCTGTTTTTAAATCTATATTTAGCTTCTGATCTATGCCTTCTAGACTAGGATCATAAGGACCCATTAATTCCGTCAGAGGAAGATTATCAAGGACCCATAAAGATTCGTAATTCACGATTTATAAAGATAATTCGTTGTAAATTATCTGCATTTCATCATCGCTAGGTATTTTGTGATGCCAAGGGCCATGCCCTTCAGTTATTGAAACTCCTTTACCTTTTGTTGTTTTGGCTACAATAACTTTAGGTTTTTCACTTTGCGATTTAATAACTGAAGTAAAAGCATTACTGATTTCATCTAATGAATGACCGTCTATAACAAATACTTCCCATCCAAAAGACTTCCACTTTGCAGGGATGTCATCTATCGGCATCAATTGAGCGGCCGATCCATTCCAATCAATAATTGCACACAGATTATCGAGCTTTCTATTCGCACCAATGTTTGCAGCTTCCCATATTGTCCCTTCCTGACTCTCGCCATCTCCAAGTAGTGAAAATACTCTATTGTTCTTAGCTTTTATTTTTAGACCTAGTGCAATTCCAACCGCAGTCGGAAAACCGTGACCAAGAGATCCTGTACTTGCTTCGGCTCCAGGAACAATAGTCGAATCAGGATGTCCACCAAGGATTCCATTTATTGTTGAGTAATCTCTTATATCCTGATCACTAAGAAATCCATACTTATGAAGGACTGCGTAAAATGCTCCACATCCATGGCCCTTACTCAAAATGAAGAAGTCTCTATCTTCAGAGTCAACACTCTGAGGATTGATATTAAGAACATTTCCATAGAGATAATCCAAGATATCAACAATGGAATATGAACTTGGTATGTGACCTTCTCCAGATGTTTTTACCATTTCGGCAATCTTTATCCTCAAATCATTATTCATTATTTCTAGAATGGGCCTTTAAACCAGTCTCCAGGTACATCGTGTTGATGAATTTCGGAGTCTAAACTAATTTCTTGAATCTTTCCATTAAACAAAGAGGCAACGCTATTGTAAACTTGGGTGGACCTATTATAGTAGTGTTTAGTTAGCCCAAAGCTCGATGGAGAAGGATTGTCTATTAGAGCCAATTGTTTCGGGGCTTCTTTTAAAAAATCAAAGCAGTTTATTGACACTCTAGAAATAATTTCACTTGAAACAGAGAAACTTCTAGAAGCTGAGTCTATGGCTAATAACCTTCCAGTTTTCTTTACAGAATCAAAAATTGAATCCCAGTCTAGGGGACTTACAGATCTTAGATCAATATGATCACAACTAATCCCCGCTTTTTTAAGCTCTTTTACAGCTTCAATTGTTTCTACTGTCATATATGACATAGATACTATAGTTACATCATGCCCCTCTGAAATAAGTCTAGATTTACCTAATGGAATGCGGAAATTCTCTTTAGGAACTTCACTTTCATTACCATGCAACCATCTATGTTCAATAAAAATTACTGGATTGTTATCGAAGATACTTTCTAGGAGCATGCCCTTAGCATCATAAGCTGAGGTTGGCATCACAACCTTTAGACCAGGTATTTGTCCGAACATAGATTGTAGGTTTTGAGAGTGAGTTGGACCTTGTCCCCATCCGTGTCCTACAATTAATCTTATAGTTATTGGAACACTAAATGCCCCACCAAACATAAAATGCCATTTCGCAGCATTATTTACTAACTGATCCATTGCAAGAAGAAAAAAATCGACTCTTTGGTGAGTCATAACGGGTCTCATGCCATTTATTGCTGCTCCAATGGCAACTCCTGTCATTCCATTTTCTGAGGTAGGCATATCAAATACTCTATGATTTCCAAATTTTTGTTCAAGGTTCAATGTTGTAGAAAAAACACCTTTTGGATCAGTTACACCTAAACCAAAGCATAAAACTTCATCGTCTGCTTCCATTGCTTGAACAAATGCTTCATTAATAGCCTCTGCGAAATTTAGCTTTCTGTTCATTAATCGGAGTATAAGTGGGTGTAAATTTCTTCTGGTTTAGGAAATGGAGATTCTTCAGCAAACTGAAAGGCCCGATCTATTTCTTGATTAATTAAGTCCTTTACCGATAAATCTATATTGTCACCATACTTGGCCTCGAAATAAGATATTGGATCTTTTTCCTTCCACAACTCGTACTCTTCTATCGTTCTATAACCTATATCATTATCATAATTTGGACCACAATGTTCTCGCCACCTATAAGTATCTAGTTCAACAAATTTTGGTCCCTCTCCATCTAAGAGTTCTTTTTTTAACCTTTTGATAGTGGCAAAAACCTCATCTGGCTTATTTCCATCACATTTAATCGAATCAATTCCGATTGAATTTACCATTTTATATATTTCTCTTCCTACTGGTTGCCTAACATTTAGTGGAGAATAAACAGAATAAAGATTATTTTCACACACAAAGAGAATAGGGAGTTTTTTAAGAGCTGCAAAATTAGCAGCTTCATAAAATACTCCTTCTTCAACAGCTCCATCTCCAAAAAAGACACAGCAAATAGATTCAGATTTCCTTATTTTTTGAGATAGTGCTACGCCTACAGCAACTGGTATGGTATTACCAACGATAGCAGTACTTCCAAAAAAACCGCATGATTTATCAATAAGATGCATAGATCCGCCTTTACCTTTTGAGCATCCAGTCTCCTTACCATAAATTTCAGCAATCATAGAATTAAGAGAGCCACCTTTAGCTAGGTAGTGAGCATGAGCTCTATGGGTACTAAGCACAATATCTTCATTGGTTAGATTGACACAAACCCCAGAGGCAATTCCTTCTTGACCAATTGAAAGATGAGTAGGACATCTCATTTTTTGCTCAGAGTATCTTTCTGCAATGGTCTCTTCAGTTAAACGAATTTTGTACATTCTATTAAAAATATCTTGAAGAATTTCAGTTTTCATAATCGTTCAAGGCTTAAACCAAAAAAAATCTCCTGAGTAACCGGCTTCTTCAAAAAAAATTTTCCAATCTTCGGTACTCATAATTGTTTTTGCTGTTAAGTTCCAAGCATACATTTGTTTTTTTTCAATTTCATTACTAAAAGCATCAACTGTAATAAAACTATTCTTTATGGATACTCTTTCTATTTCTTTAAGAGCTTTTGCACAATCTTCTCTGTTTAAATTGTGGATAGTATTTATCGAAATTACTAAATCGAAAGAGTTATCTTTAAAGGGCAAGCCTTTTGCATTGGCAACTTCAACTTTTTTTCTCATTTCTGGTAGGCATTTTTGAATTGCATATTTAGATATATCTATACCTTTAATTTCAATACCTGGGATTAACCTAAAGAAGTCATACATCATAAATCCTTTCGCACATCCTACGTCTAAAATCTTCATGCCTTTTTTTAGGCCATAAAAATCTTTAAATGTTGGGACTACTTTTTCCCAAAATCTCGGGTGGTAATCAAAACCCCCATATCCATAATCTCTTTTACCATCAAAAAATTCTTTTCCAAATTTTCTGGCAATCTTTCTCACCTCTTCACTTTTTCCTTCCAACCTAGACTCTAAATCTCTCTTAGGCTTTGGATAATTGATTAATAGATCTATCTCTTTTCCTATCATTCTTTTTGAAGATTAAGTTTTTTCATGGTTTTAACTGTATAAAATCTATCTTCTTTAAGAAGTTTACCTTCTTGAAATTCTTTGATAATCTCGTCTATAGCATCTTCAATTGAAAATTTTTGCTTAAATCCTGTAGATATTAATTTTTCAGAATTTTGTTTGTAAGATCTTGGATCATTTGATTCACTTATAACTATCTCGCATTGAACTCTTTGTCTGACCAACTCAGCAATATCTAATATTGATATGTTCTCAAATCCAGCATTAAAATTTCCAGAATCTATTTTTTCAAAATTTTCCAAAAAATGATCATAAACTCCAATCATATCTTTTATATGGATATTTGGTCTAACTTGATCTCCTCCAAAAACAGTTATTTTCTTGTTTTCTAAAGCTTGGAAAGTAAGAAGATTTACACTTACATCAAGTCTCATTCTCGGTGATATGCCACATACTGTAGCTGGCCTTACATTGATTATCTTCATGTCATCTTTGTAACTGAGCAATACTCTTTCAGAAACCATTTTGGTTTTGTTGTATACAGAAATTGGTACCAGTTCCAATTCTTCTGTAACTTGTTCTTCTTCCTTCACGCCGTAGACACTTCCGGAACTGGCATATATGAATTGCTCAACTCCAGACCTAGCCGCTAACTCAGCCATTCTTTGAGTAGAAAGAACATTTACCTCCCAAGATAAGGTTGGGTTTAACTCCACGCCGGGGTCATTTGCAATATTAGCTAAGTGTATAACCCTTTCGATACCCTCAAAATCTTTTTCATCAAGATCTCTTATGTCTTTTTTATAATGTTTTAAATTTGAATGTTCTTTTAAATCGTTACCAAACCATTCATTATCAAAGGTTCTAAGTTCATGGCCTCTATTCAATAAAAAAGTTACGAGAGAAGAACCAACGTACCCACAACTACCTGTCAAAAGAATCTTCATTATTTTTTATGTTTATAGTTAAGCGGTAAAGTTTTCAAAATATTTAAATTTTCCGTGGCCCATTCGATCGTATCTTCAATAGTCGCCTCTAACTTATATTGTTCTTTCCACTTCAAGTCATTTCTTATTTTGTTTGAGTTTAGTAAATAAGCCTGATCTTTTCCTAGTCTCTCATTAGAAATTCTAACTAACTTATCAAAGTCTTTTCCCATGATAGAGAAAACCTTTAAAACTATATTTCTTATTGAAATCTTTCTTTTTGTAGAAATATGATAAGTCTCCCCTTTTTCTCCTGACATCATGACTTTATACGTAGCGTCTACGGTATCTCTGATATCAATAAAAGATCTTTCTGATATTCCACCTCCATGAAGATCTAATTCGAAATCTAACAAGCAGGACATTATAGTTCGCGGGATAATTCTATATAGTTGTTGGAAAGGTCCAAAAACATTCGCAGCTCTTGTAAAAACTACGGGAAAGTCATAATTTTTATAAAAAGACAATAGATTTAGATCGCAAGCTGCTCTTGAAGTTGCATATGGAGAATTTGGCGAAAATATATTATTTTCTTTAATCCATGTATGTGTGTTTCCATAAACCTCTGGGGTAGTAAAATGAACATACTTTTCAATGAATTCAAATTTTCTTATTTCATCATGAAATTTAACTTGAGAAATAACATTTGTAGTAAACCAATCTAATGGAGCTTCCCAACTTTGAGCTACCATTCCTTGAGCAGAAAAATTAACTATGTATTTAGGCTTTTCTTTTTTAATTAAATCAACTAGAGGTTTTTGATTAAGATTGAGATTACAACGAATGAATTTAAAATTCTTTGTATTTTTATTATTAAGATATGGTAGAAAAACTTTTTTTGGCTGATTAGATCTACTGGATCCTAAAACCTTGAATCCTTTAGTGAGAAGATAGTCTACAAAATGGCTGCCTGAGAAAGAGTTTGATCCAATTACAAAAATTTTATTTGGCATCAAACAGAATAGACAGATTTACCTATAATTAAGTCAATAATCATCAAGAGATAGAACTGATGGATATTTTCTATGAGATTGTATGCCTTACTATCTACCCAAAGATTTATATCTCCAGTCTTACTTAAAGGGTTATCTTTATTCATGCCAGAAAAAGTAACGATTTTTGAAAAGTCTAAATCTTTTGCAGCTTGACAAGCATTCAAAATATTTAAGGACTTTCCACTAGACGAAATTGCAATTAAAAGATCTCCTTTATCTCCATAGAAACTTATTGCTTTTTTAAAAGCCTCCTCATACCCAAAATCATTTGCGAAACAAGTAATCAGATCTGATTCATTAAAATTTATACATCTAACATTTGCATTTTTTGTAAGGTCAACTGAAAAATGACTCGAGATAGCAGCACTTCCGCCATTTCCAATAATGATGACTTTTTTGTTCTGTTTTTTTGCTTCTAAAATAGATCTTTTTATTTCAATTAAAATTTCAATTAAATCATCATCTGATTTAATGAGATTATTGAAATCTTTGACGTATTTTTTTATGAATTCAGTCTCTTTCATTTCATTAGAGCTATAATTGCTTTTTTTAAAGCTACTTTTTCAATACTTTTTTTATTACCTTGATAAGAGATATTTTCTGCAGCAGCTATAGATGATATAAATAAAGATAATTCTACATTAATACCTCTTGAAAAACATAAAGAGAGAACGGACAGCATTGCGTCTCCAGCCCCAACTCTATCAACAATTTTATTTGCAAATGCTGGAGCCTCATAAAACTTTCCTTTATGAAAAACTAGCACTCCTTTTTTGCCTCTTGTAATGGCTATATATTTGCTTTTTAAGTTTTTTGATAGTGTTTTTACCAATTGTTTTAAATCTTCATTTCTTTTTCTAAAATTCTGTCTCAATTCTCCTTCGTGGATACATAAAAAGTCAGAGTTTTTATACTTATTTAAGTTATAAAATCCTCTGTTGAAAGAATTCAATTGATAATTAACTGCTAAAAACTTAGAATTTTTTTTTGCTGAAGAGATAATTTTATCTGTGATTAAGCCATGGCCATAATCGACGATTAAAGTCATATGCTTCCCAGAGGAGGCAATTTCTAATTTCTTGGATAATTTGCTTTCAATTTTTGAATCTATAGAATCATCATTTATATCATAAATTCCACTCATCTTTGAATTTGAATAAGTGTCTATAAATCTTGTTTTGAGAATGGTAGGACTATTAGGTTTTATAATATATTCAAAATCAATATTCTTTCTTAAATTTTTTAAAATGAATGATTTAAAGGAGTTAAGATCTCCCAGATAAGAAACAACTTTTATTTGATTTACAAAACTTGATAAGTTGTTACCAACAGCAAGAATCCCTCCTAGATATGATTCAGATCTTAAGCGTTTGCTAACTAGAAATGGATCTTTTCCGGACTTTCCAATTGTCTCGCAATATACATACTCATCAATGATAGATTCTCCAATGGCAACTACTTTTTCAACATTTAAAGATTCTATGATTGAATCAACATCCTCTATGGAGAAATTATCTTTAATTTTTCTTAAAAAATTCTTTTGAGTACTATCTAAACTCGAAAAACTTTTATTTATGAGGTTTGAAGAACTGAATACTTCTGTGTTAGTTGTTAGGAATTTACCTTTAACCTTCTTTATTGCATTTTTTTCTTTTTTAATATTACTTGTAACATCTGTTTTTGAATCAGAATAATCTGGTCCTTTGATATAAAAATCTGGTTTTAAAAATTCTATAGTCTCAATTGCAGTAGGCCATTCATTTATTGCAACGTAATTTACTGACTGAAGAGCAGCTAATGCTTCCGCTCTCAAAGATTGTTTAAAAATAGGTCTATCTGGACCTTTATTTACAAATTTATCTGGAGTAACTGTAACTACAAGTATATCCCCATTTTTTTTTGCATCTTCAAGATATTTAATATGTCCAATGTGAAGTAAATCAAAAACTCCATGACAGAGAACAATTTTTTTAGAAGAATCTTTATCTAAATTTCTTTTTAAAATTTTGAGTGATAGGATTTTCTTTTTAAATCTTTCAGACATTATTTCTTCCTACAGAAAAGTAATTAAAGCCGACCTTTGACATAATAATGGGGTCGTATAAATTCCTCCCGTCAAAAAACAAGTTTCCCTTCATTATTTTTAATAATTCTTCGCAGTTAAGATTATTAAACTCTTTCCACTCGGTGCAAAGCACAACTGCGTCTGCTCCTACAGCAGCTTGATAACTGTTATCAAAATATGAAATAGCTTTTTTATTTTTGTAAAGTTCTTTTGCATTTTTTAGTGCAATGGGATCGTAAATATGGATTTTGGCCCCAGCTTCCAATAAAGAATTGATAGTGGTTAGAGCAGGAGATTCTCTTATATCATCAGTTTCAGGCTTAAATGAAATTCCCCAAACGGTTACAATAGAGTTTTTAACATTCTTTAAATTCTCAAAAATCTTTTTGACTAGAAATTTTTTTTGGTATGTATTTATTTTTATTACTTCTTCTAGAATTGAAAAATTAAATGAGTCATCTTGGGACTGAGAGATTAAAGAATTTAAATCTTTTGGAAAGCAAGATCCTCCAAATCCACAACCAGCATATAAAAAGTGTTTTCCAATCCTTGGGTCAAGTGCCATACCAGATCGTACTGAGTCAATATCTACTCCCTTGAGATCACATAAATGTGAAAGCTGATTCATAAAAGAAATTTTGGTAGCAAGAAATGTATTTGAAGCATATTTAGTCATTTCTGCTGAATTTTGAGACATTTGTATTATTCTGTAATTACTCCGATGAAAACTTTTATATATTTCTTGTCCTAAAGAAAAAGCATCTTGATCTTCTGTGCCTATAATTATCCTGTCGGGTTTCATAAAATCATTGATGGCGTTACCTTCGCTTAGAAATTCTGGGTTGGATGATACAGTGACTTTGATTTTCTTATTTTTTTTAGATAAAAATTTATTAATTTTTGTTTGGATCTCTAAACAGGTTCCTACAGGAACAGTAGATTTAATAAATATTTGAGTATCAATTTCGATATTCTCACAAATTTCAGAAACAACATCATTCAAGTAAGTTAAATTAGATTTTCCTTCTCCATCATCTGGAGTACCAACACAAATAAAAATAGCATCATATTCTTTAATCTCTCTAAAATCTGATGAAAATTTTAACTTACCTGAAACAATCCCATTTTTTATTTTCTTATCAATTCCTACTTCATAAATAGTTGTTTTGCCTTTTTTAAGTTTCTCAATCTTTTTTTTATCTTTATCTATACAAACTACTTCATGACCTATTTCAGCAAAACAGACTCCAGTTACCAATCCTACATAGCCTGTTCCAAAAACTGATATTTTCATGAATTATTATTTTTTTTTAAAAGCTTTGCAGGGTTTCCAGCCCAAACCTCATCATCACCGGTGCTTTTGAGTATCGCAGCACCCAAGCCAATGGTATTTCTTTTTCCTATTTTAATTTTTTGCATTAAGGTTGAGCCGAATCCTATCCAGCTATTTTCACCTATGGTTACACTTCCTCCAATACCTGCAGAAGCAACAATAAGAACCCCCTCCTCTATAATACAGTTATGGGCTATATGACAGTGATCATCAATTTGCACATTTTTACCAATATAAGTGGGATCTATAGCGCCTGCTACTATGGTATTTAAAGCCCCTATGTGACAGTTTTCATCTATAAAAACTCCACCAAAATGTGGCATCTTCATTGGCTCACCTTCAAAGGATATGATCTTTCTTGGGCCAGGACTATCCCTTTCCACTCCAAAACCAATACTTCCAATTATAGTTCCAGGGCCAATAATAGTATTTTTTTTTATTTCAACATTTTCTATCAGTTGAACTCCAGCAGCAATTTCTATTCCGTCTTCAAGAACACAACCAGGCCCAATAAATGAGAAAGGTCCAATTTTCACAGAAGGATGAATAACTGATGAAGTGTCTATATAGGCTTTATCTGGATTATTTGGAACCGTGTTAGTGTTAGAGAAAAAATTTCTAAGTGATCTTATATATTCTAATCTAGGATTGTCGCAAGAAATAAATTTAGTTTTGATGTTTTTAATCTTTTCACCAAGTTCCTGAGCATCATGAAAAGTGATGAACATTAAAAGTTCAAAATTTGAAATTTTTCCAATATTTTCTGAATTCAATTTATTTGCAAAAGAAATAGAATTATTTTGAGGATTATTTAAAGAACAGGTATTTTTAATTTCAAAATCAAAATCAACTTTATAATAGTCGTAAAACTTATCTTTTAAAAACTCCATATCTACTTGATAAGTTTTTTAATTTTGCAGGCTTCAGCAAATTTTGAACCTATATTAAATCCCCATAACTTATCCCTGCTTTCAATTGCTTCTATCCAAAATGTTCCATATTTTTCTATCTGGCTTGAGTAAGCTTTAAGACTTTTAATTTTTATTTCATGTTCTTTTGAAATATCCACAAAATAATTTAGATCTGGGCAATGAATTCCTCCTGGAAGAGCTTGATTACATTCAATTATGGAAATTGTATTTTTTCTACAACTTGCTTCTATTGCCTGGGCGACATCTTTATGGTCTTGATGACTGTCTGCAGAGTTTACAGAAAAAATTAAATCAGGTTTTTCTATAGAAATTAAGTTGTCAAACGAATTGACTAATTCTCTAAAATGCGGCTTTTCAAGCTGTGGAATTCCTAAAGATAAGAAAGATGCACCAAGTATTTTTGCCGCTTGTTTGCCTTCATAATTTCTATCCTCAATATTAGCACCAGTGCCAGTGTCAGTAACCACAACATTCAACACCTTACCGTTCTCTTTGACGATTTTTGCAATCGTTCCGCCTATTTGAGGCTCAATATCATCTGGATGAGCTCCGATTGCTAAAACTTTCATTTTTTATGAATTGATGATGATAATAATACAGAAATAGTGCCTAAAAGATAACTTGAATGAAAAATTAAGAATATAAAGGGAGCTAAAATAATTGAATAAAGATTTTTACTCTCAATCAAAATAAAAATTAAACTCAACGAAAAATAGAAAAATATAAAAATTAAAAAAATTAAAGGTGAGAAAATTAGAACTGCTAAAACTGAGAATGCTGCAATTAATGGGATAGTATGAATTAATCTGAAACTATCTTTATCAATAAAAATTAATCTGCCTTGACCAAAGAAACGCTTCGATATGTCTAGCAAGGTATTCTGCTTCAAATAATAAATCAATTTAAGATGGCTGTGCTGTAGTAGGTTTTTTTTTGTATTCATTTTAAGTCTTTCTAAGAATTCAATATCTTGTTTTCTATTAAAACTTTTATTGAAGCCATTTACAGCTTTTACTTCTTGAGTAAGAAAAAAGCCTAAATATATATGACTAACTTTTTTTGTTTTTGGTGTATAAAGATTTGTTTTTTTGTATGAGGAGGGGCCAGCTCCGAATGGACTTAAATAACAAATTGAAATAGTTCTTGAAATTAGATTATCTCTTAAAGGCGAAGGATTAATTTTACAAATTCCTCCAATCCCACAAAACTCTTTTTGATTTTTCAAAAGAAGATTTATACCCTTGTAAATGTAATCTTTCTCAAGATTACAA
>MDTG01149651.1_pt1 | contig 26953 bp, 22 predicted proteins | sample 811421 | NCBI WGS metagenome assembly MDTG01 (sample SAMN05326645, study PRJNA326480) | marine metagenome | isolation source: seawater | place: Pacific Ocean: South East | collected 2011
GCTCGCCGCCGGGCTGCCACCGCGCTTCACCGCCGCCGACCGGGTCGCGGGCATCCCGACCGAGACGTCGAAGGCGTTCATCGCGCGGCTCACCGAGGATCGCGCCGCCCGGGCGCATTTCTTCACCGGCACCGGCGACGAGACCGGGTTCGACACCACCGACGGCCTGCGGGTGAGCTTCGAGGGCGGCCGCGTCGTGCACCTGCGCCCGTCGGGCAACGCCCCCGAATGCCGCTGCTACGCCGAGGCCGAGACCGCCGAGGCCGCGCAGGCGCTGGTCGCGTCGCATCTCGACAAGCTCGCCAAGGCGCTGGGCTGACGCGGGTCGCACCAGTGCTCCCGACGCGCCGCGGCAGGACTTGAACGCGCGCGGAGGCTCTGCTTGGATCGTGCGGAGCGTCCGCATCCCGCGGCGTCGGGGCAGGGGACTTCATGTCGCGCAAGAAGGACAGGCGCCACAAGGCGATCCTCGACCAGCTCTCGGTCACGCCGACGATGCGCGTGAGCCGGCTGGCGGAGGTGCTAGAGGTGACGACGGAGACGATCCGGCGCGATCTCGAGGAACTGGCGGCGCAGGATCTCATCAGCCGGACCTACGGCGGCGCGATGCTGCGCCAGCCGATGGAGCCGGTGCTGTCGGAGCGCCACAAGGCGCTGGTCGACGAGCGCGCGGCCATCGGGCGCGCGGCTGTGCCGCTGCTGTCGGACGCCCGCGTGCTGATGCTCGGATCCGGCGCGACGACCACGCAGCTTGCCAAGCGCATCGCCTTCGAGATGAACAACATCACCGTCATCGCGCATTCGTTCAGCGTGGCGACGGCGCTGGCGTTCAATCCGACGATCCAGATCGTCATGGCGCCGGGCGTCTACCACTCGGGCGAGGGCGCGCTGCACGGGGCGCAGACGGTGCGCTTCCTGTCGGACTACTCGGCCGACTGGTCGGTGACGGGCGCAAGCGCGATCTCGCCGCTGGGGCCCTCGGACGCGCTGATGGAGGCCGGAGACGTCTACGCCACGATGCTGCGCCAGAGCGCCCGCCACATGGTGCTGGCGGATCACTCCAAGTTCGACCGCATGGCGACGGCGCGCTACTCGGACTGGACCGATGTCGACGTTCTTGTGAGCGACGCCCGCCCGCAGGGGCCGCTGGCGCGGGCCCTGCAGGTGGCCGGGGTCGAGCTGCGGCTGGTGTCGGTCTGAGCGGGCGGTGGGTTTGGAAAACCCGCCCCACGGTGTTCCACCGACGGACCAGCCCGCAGGGCCCTGCTAGATTCGGACCGCCTTGTCGAAGGCCGCGATGAAGCGGTCTGCTTCCTCGATGCTGAGGCAGAGAGGCGGGCGCACCTTGAGCGTCGCGCCGTAGCGGCCGGCCGCACCGATCAGGACGCCGCTTTCGCGCATGGCGTCGATCACCCGCAGCGTGAAGCCCGCGTCGGGACGGTCCGGGGCATCGGTCTCGCAGAGGTCGACGCCGACGAACAGCCCGGAGCCGCGGATCTCGGCCACCCGCGGCGCCCCCGCGGCAACCTCTTCCAGCCCTGCTTTCAGGTGCGCGCCGACGATGCGCGCATGCTCCTGCAGGCCCTCTTCCTCGATGACCCGGAGCACCGCGAGCCCGGCGGCGGCGGCCACCGGGTTGCCGCCGAAGGTGTTGAAATAGCCGACGTCCTCGCAGAAGGCCGCGAGATGCGCGGGCCGTGCCGCCATGCCGGCCATCGGGAAGCCGTTGCCCATGGGCTTGCCCATGGTGACGATGTCGGGCGCGATGCCGTGACGCTCGAAACCCCAGAAGGCGGTGCCGCTGCGCGCGAAGCCGGGCTGCACCTCGTCGGCGATGTAGAGCCCGCCGCGCGCCTGCACCGCCTCGACGGCGGGGCGCAGGAAGCCCGGCGGGTCGGCGAAGATGCCGTCCGACGAGAAGATCGAATCCGCCATGAAGGCCGCGACCTTCAGGCCGCGGTGCTCGAGCTCCGCCATCGCCGCCTCGACCGCCGCCTTGAAGCCGCCGGCGATGTCGCTGCCATAGGCCGCATGGCCGGGCGCGGGCACCGAGACGACGTAGTCGGGCAGGCCGCCGCGCTTCAGGGCCGAGGGCGAGGCCTCGGTCACCAGCGAGGTGTTGCCGTGATAGGCGGTCTCGGTGACGATGAAGCCCTGGCCGCCGGTCGCCCGTCGCGCCACCCGCATGGCAAGATCGTTGGCCTCGCTGCCCGAGCAGGTCAGCACCACGTTCGACAGCGGGTCGGGCAACTTTGCCTTGAGCGCCTCGAGGTAGTCGTCGACCACCGGCACGAGGTAGCGCATGTTGGTGTTGAGCGTGCCGATCTGGCGGGTGACGGCCTCGACCACCTTCGGGTGCGAATGACCGACCGAGGGCACGTTGTTGTAGAAATCGAGATAACGGGTGCCATCCTTGGCCACCATCCAGGCGCCCTCCGCCGCGACCATCTCGATCGGCTCGCGGTAGAACAGCACCGAGGCCGCGCCGAGGTTGTCGAGCCGACGCGCCACCGCGCCGTCGGCGCCGCCCTGCGAGATGTCGAAGGCGTTCATGTCGAGGATCTGCCGGACCTGGCTCATGCGTCGTGCTCCGCGAGATAGGCCTCGGCCAGTGCGACGGTGCCCTCGGTATAGGCGGCGTGGCCGGCCTCGGCGGCGGTTTCGGTCTCGGCGTGGCTGGCGATCCAGGCGGTCAGCAGCAGTCGGCGGAACATGATGAAGGTGGGGATCATCGCCACATGCGCGTCGTCGAGCGGCGCCACCGAGCGGTAACCCTTCACCCAGGCCTGCTGCAGGGCGGGAATGTAGGATTCGGTCTCGAGGAACGAGATCGCGGCGGCGAAATCGTAGATGAAATACGAGAAGCCGCAGTCGTCGAAGTCGATCACGCCGAGCCGGTCGCCGTCTTCCAGAAGGTTCGCGAGCCGCAGGTCGGCGTGCACCAGACCGAAGCGGTCGGGGCCGTCGCCGTAGGCGTCCAGCTTGGCCTCGAGCACCTCGCAGAGCCGTTCCAGCACCGCCTGCTGGTCCGGTGTCAGCCCGAGCGCCGCGCGCCAGTCGCCCCAGAGCGGTTCCGGGCCAAAGGCGGTGCGGAAGTTCCAGGTCTTGCGCACGAAGCCCTCGGGCGGGGTCCAGTCGCGCACGTGGGAATGCAGCCGGGCCGAGATCGCGCCGAGGATCTCGAAGCCCGCCGCGAGCCCCTCGCTGGCCTCGGGCTCATGGCCTGACATGTAGCTGAAGCCGACCACGTGGCGGGTCTCGGCGCCGTCCTCGAACGAGGCGATATGCGTGCCGTCCTTCACCAGCAGCGGTTCCGGCGTGTCGACCGCGCCGCTCTCGCGCAGTGCGTTGATCCACGACAGCTCGGATTCGATCTCGGCCTTGGTGTGATAGGCCGGGCGATGCACCCGCAGGATGATCGGCGCGTCGCGGGCCGGGTCCTCGGCGATGAAGGTGGCATTCTCCGAGAGCGTCAGCAGGCGCACCTGCGCCGCCGCGCTCAATCCCCATTGGTCAGCAAGCCCCACGACTCCCTGCCGCAGGCGCTCGACGAAGCCCTCGTCATACAATCCAGCCATCTCGTGCCCTTTTTCTTTGCAACTTCCCTTTTTGCTAGGTTGGAAATCTTCGTCTTGCAACATTTTTGCTTGCTCGAACCCACATCGGCCGGAATCACTGATGTCAGATGCCACAAAATCGGCATTTCCCGAACAACGCCGCAAGGCGGACATGACGGGCCGGCGAGACCGGTTCGCGCCAACAGAGAGGATATTCCATGAACCTGACACGCCGTGCCTTCACCGCCGGTCTTGGGGCCGCCGGGGCCTCGTCGCTTCTGCCGCGCGGCGCCCGTGCCGCCCGCGAGAACGAGCTGAACATCCTGTGCTGGGAAGGCTACAACACCGACGACGTGCTCGGCCCGTTCCGCGATCTGAACCCCGGCGCCACCGTGCGCGCCGAAAGCGGCACCTCCGATCCCGACATGATCAACAAGCTGCGCGCGGGCGAGGTCAACGTCTGGGATCTCATCAACCTCAACCAGCCGTGGGCGCGGGGGCAGCTGCTGCCCGAGGGTCTCATCAAGCCGCTCAACAAGGAGCGCTTCCTGCCGTATTTCGAGAAGATGGCGCCGGAGTTCTCGAACCCTGCCTACCCGCTGGCCTTCTCGCCCGAGGACGAGCTGATCGGCATGCCGCAGCGCTACGGGCCGTTCTCCTTCGTGGTGAACACCGACAAGATCAGCCGCGAGATGGCGGAAGACGAGGGCTGGAAGATCTTCCTCGATCCGGCGATGGCGGGGCGTTACGGCGTGCTGACCTACGACAACTGGAACCTCATGCACATGTGCATCACCGGGGACCTGAACCCGTTCGAGAAGCTCGACGAGGCCGGGTTCTCGAAGTTCGAAGAGGTGGCCAAGCAGATCTTCTCGGGCGCCAAGCTGATGACCGACGATCTCGTGGCGATGAACACCGCGCTCATCAACGGCGAGATCGACGCCTATTTCACCGGTGGCACCTATACCGCGTCGCCGGCGCGTCTCGACGGTCTGACCAACGTGCGGGCGATCACGCCGAAGTCCGGCCCGATCAACGGCAAGGGCGGCGTGGTTTGGATCGAGCTCACCTCGGTCGTCAACAACCCGCAGGTCTCGCCGCTGGCCGAGGACTTCCTCGAGTTCGTGCAGAAGCCCGAGATCTGCAAGGCCGTGGGCTTCGCCGAGGGCACCTACAACCCGGTGGCGCAGATGGGCGACCCGGACGTCTTCGCGCAGTGGGACGAGGACGAGCTCGACGCGATCCAGTGGGACAGCCTCGAAGAGGAAATGGCCAACTCGGTCGAGTACGACGTGGTCGCCGACTACGACCGGCTCATGGAAATCTACACCGCCGCGCGCCGCTCGTAAGCGCTCCGTCCCCTGAACCCCGCGCGCGTCACCTTCGCGCGCGGGGTCTCCGGCATTCCCAGAACAAAGAACAAGAGGCACCATGAGCGATATCCCGATCCTGCGGATCAACGCGCTCACCAAGCGGTTCAACGATTTCACTGCGCTGCATGGCATCAACCTGAACGTCCGCGACGGCGAGTTCCTGGCCATCGTCGGCCCCTCGGGCAGCGGCAAGACCACCCTGATCCGCCTGCTGGTGGGGATGGACGAGCCGACCGAGGGCTCGATCTGGTTGCGCGACCGGCGCATCGACGAGGTGCCCGCGAACAAGCGCCCCACCTGCATGGTGTTCCAGTCGCTGGCGCTGTTTCCGCACCGCACCGTGGGGCAGAACATCGAGTTCCCGCTGAAGCTGCGCAAGGTCGCGCCGGCAAAGCGCAAGGCCCGCGCGCTCGAGCTGCTGGAACTGCTGCGCCTGCCGCCGCACTACTACGACAAGCGCATCGACGAATGTTCGGGCGGCGAGCGGCAGCGCGTGGCGCTTGCGCGGGCTCTGGCCTTCGACCCCGAGATCCTGTTCTTCGACGAGCCGCTCTCGGCGCTCGACTACAGGCTGCGCAAGACGCTCGAGAAAGAGCTGAAGGACCTGCACCAGCGCACCGGCAAGACCTTCATCTACATCACCCACAGCCTCGAGGAGGCGATGGTGATGTCCGACCGCATCGCCATCATGAAGGCGGGTCACTTCGAACAGATCGCCGCGCCGACCGACATCTACGCCCGGCCGCGCTCGCGGTTCGTGGCCGAGTTCATGGGCGAGGTGAACCTGTTCGACATGCAGGACGGACAGGTGCCGGGGCTGCGGTTCTCGCCCGAGGCCGCGGGGCTCTACATCGGGCGCACCGGCACGCTGATGGTGCGGCCCGAGAGCGTGACCTTCCTGAAGCCCGGCGAGGGTGCCGACATCGCCTTCGACGGCGTGGTCGAGGCGGAATACCTGCTGGGCAGCCGGGTGCAATACACCGTCGCCCGCGAGGGCGCCGCGCCGGTCACCGTCGAGGTGCTGCGCGAGAACGCCGTGGGCGGGCCGGGCACGCCGGTGACCATGGGCTGCGCGGCCTCGGCCTGCCATCTCATCGCCGAGGAGGAGGTGCCCCATGCAGCGGCGTGACCGCCAGCTCGGCCTGTTCTACGCGATGCCGCTGGGGCTGTTCCTGATCCTCGCCTTCCTCGCGCCGATCCTGCTGGTCGCGGCTTTCTCGACGATGCCGCCGAAGGTCTTCAGCCTCGCCAACATGCCGGATTTCAGCGCCTATTACACCGTCATCACGCAGGGCTACTGGAAGACGGTCGCCTGGTCGCTGGGCATGGCCGCGGCGGCGACGGCGATCCTCTTCGTGGTATGCTGGCCGCTGGCCTACGGCATGGCCAAGGTCTTCGGGCGCTTCTCGCTGGTGCTAACCATCGGAGTGGTGATGACGCTCTTCGTGTCCGAGAACATCCGGCTCTTCGGCTGGGTGCTGACGCTGATGAAGGGCGGTCTGATCGAGGGCTACGTCCGCTCGTGGACCGGCACCGGGTTCGACGGGCTGCTCTACAACGTGCCGATCATCGTCTTCGGCCTGTGCTACGTCTACCTGCCGTTCATGCTGTTCCCGCTGGCGCAGGGCATCGCCATGGTGCCCGACGACGCGCGGCAGGCCGCCTTCGACCTCGGCGCCTCGCGCTGGCAGATCCTGCGCGAGATCGAGCTGCCGCTGGCCATGCCCGGCATCCTCGTGGGTTGCCTGCTGACCTTCGTGCTCGCCGCCGGTGCCATCGCCGAGACCAAGCTGCTGGGCGGGCAGGCGGTGATCGTCATCGCCGAAGAGGTCGAGACGGCCTTTACCTACGGGCAGAACTGGCCGCTGGGGGCCGCGCTCGCGATGGTGCTGATCGTCATCGTCGGCGGCATCGCGATCTGGGGCATCGGCAAGGCCGACCTCGACCGCATGATGGGGAGGCGCTGAGATGAAGACATCCCGTCTGATGGGCTGGGTGCTGGTCGGCTACGGCTGCGCGGTGCTCGCCTTCCTCTACCTGCCGCTGGTGTCGGTGGGGCTCGCGTCGATCTCCAAGGCGCGCTACCTGACCTTCCCGATCCGCCGCTACGCCTACGACTGGTATGGCGAGGCGCTGGCCTCGGACACGGTGCGCGACCTGCTGTTCATCTCGCTCAAGGTGGCGGGCATCGTCACCGTGCTGAGCATGGTGATCGGGTTTCTCGGGGCGCTGGCCTTCGCGCGCTACTCGTGGCGCTTCCGCAAGACCTACCAGAAGCTCATCCTGCTGCCGATCTTCTTCCCGCAGACGGTGCTCGGGCTGGCGCTGCTGATGTGGTTCAACACCGTCGGCATCATCCCGTCGTGGAAGACCGCCGTGGTCGCGCATCTGGTGTGGATCGCGCCGATCGCGACGCTGGTGATCTCGATCCGCGCCTACAGCTTCGACCCGGCGCTGGAAGAGGCCGCCCGCGACATGGGCGCCTCGACCTGGGACACGCTGCGCGAGGTGACCATCCCGCTGCTGATGCCTGGCGTGGTCTCTGCCGGACTTTTCGCCTTCCTGCTGAGCTGGGGCAACTTTCCGCTCTCGCTCTTCACCACGGGGGCAGACAGCACCCTGCCGGAATGGCTCTATGCCAAGATGGTCTCGGGCTACTCGCCGCTGGTGCCAACTGTGGGCATCCTCACGGTATGCACCTCGATCGTGCTGCTGGCGGTGGGGCTGATCGCGGCCACGATCCTCAGGCGCGCCCGCGCGGCGCGCAACGCATAAGACAAAGACCAAGACTGAAAAGACAGAGACAGGGAGTAGACACATGCTCACATCCATTGCCGGCAAGTCGGTGATCGTCACCGGGGGCTCCAAGGGGATCGGCAAGGGCATCGCCCGGGTCTTCGCGCGACAGGGCGCCAAGGTGATGATCGCCGCCCGCGGCGAGGAGGCGGCGAAGCTCGCCGTCGCAGAGATCGAGGCCGAGGGCGGCACCGCCGCCTACCACCTCACCGACGTCTCCGACTGGGACTCGGTGCAGGCGCTGGTCGCGGCGACCGTCGGCACCTTCGGCGGCGTCGACATCATGTGCGCCAACGCCGGGATCTTCCCGCAGGTCAAGATGGTCGACATGTCGCCCGACGACTGGGACACCGTGATGTCCACGAACCTCAAGTCGAGCTTCCTCTGCGTGAAGGCCTGCATCCCGATCTTCGAGGCCGCCGGCAAGGGCCGGGTGATCCTGACCTCGTCGATCACCGGTCCGGTCACCGGCTTCCCGGGCTGGTCGCACTACGGCGCCTCGAAGTCCGGCCAGCTGGGTTTTCTCAAGACCGCCGCGATGGAGCTCGCGCGCTACGGCGTGACGATCAACGCGGTGATGCCGGGCAACATCTACACCGAGGGGCTGCAGGATCTCGGCGAGGACTACCTCAAGACCATGGCCGCCTCGATCCCGCTGAAGCGGCTGGGAGACGTCGAGGATCTGGGCAACGCGGCGCTGTTCTTCGCCAGCGACGAGGCCGGCTACATCACCGGTCAGCAGATCGTGGTGGACGGCGGACAGATCCTGCCGGAAAGTCTCGAGGCGATCGAGGAAATGTAAGCGGCGCGCGCCGGGCCAAGGTCCGGCGCGATGGCTGCCGACGAGGGAGAGCCCGCATGAGCTGGAAGACCGCCTGGCGCTCGTTCTACTACGAGACCGCCGAGGAGCCCGAGGACATCGTGCTGGAGGCGCCGAAGACGGCGCTGCTGGTGATCGACATCCAGAACACCTATCTCGAGTTGCCCGACGACCCGACGGAGGCGGCGCGCTGGGCGCCCTTCTTCGAGCGGATGCACGAGACGGTGATCCCGAACACCGCCGCCCTGCAGAAGTGGGCACGGATGAACGGCATCGAGGTGATCCACGCCCGCATCGCCTGTCTCAAGGAGGACGGGCGCGACCGCTCGCTGAGCCAGAAGAAGCCCGGCTTCAACTACCTGCTGCTGCCCAAGGACCGCGAGGACAGCCAGATCGTCGACGCGGTCGGCCCGGTGGGCGACGAGATCGTGGTGACCAAGACGACGGATTCGGCGCTGACAGGCACCAACCTGCGGATGGTGCTGCACAACATGGGCATCACCGACGTGATCGTGGCGGGGATCTTCACCGACCAGTGCATCTCGTCCTCGGTGCGTTCGCTCGCCGACGAGAGCTTCGGCGTGGTGGTGGTAGAGGACTGCTGCGCGGCGGCGACGCAGGAGCTGCACGAGGCGGAACTGCGGATCATCAACATGATCTATTGCCACGTGGTGAACAGCGCCGAGGTGAAGGGCTTCCTCGCCTGAGCCGCGCCGGGCGGTGGGGGGAAACCCACCCTACGGGCGGCGCGACGTCTTTCGAAGTGTTTCGGAGAGCGGGACGTGGGTGCGGATCAAGGAAGGGCCGCCTGGTGGTGCTCCCGAAGTGGTGGGTTGCAAACCCAACCTACGGACTGTCCTGCTTCGTGCAGGAGGGTCTCGGTGGGCGACATGGGCGCGAGCGAGGCGTGTGCGGAACGCTCCGGCGATGGCGCGGCGGCGGCTTGCAAAGCCCCCTTCGGGCGATGATCCACGTATCGTAGCGTCCGCGTCGGAGCTACTCGCCGCCGATCTTCTTGAGCAGCTTGAGAAGCGTCTCCTTCTCGCGCTCGCGCAGCGGCGCGAGCGTCTCGGCGCTGACCCGGATCGCGGCCTCGACTGCCTCGTCGATGAGCTCGACCCCCGCAGGCGTGAGCGAGACCAGATGCCGCCGCCGGTCGTCGGGGTCGGGCGCGGTGCGCAGCAGGCCGCGCGCGATCAGCCGGTCCACCACGCCCTTGGTCGTCGCCCCGTCCATCGCCACCGATCGGCCCAGCCGGTTCTGCGACATCGGCCCGTCCTCGGCCAGTCGGTGCATCACCGAAAACTGCGTCGGTGTCAGCTTTCCGGGCACCGTTTCGGCGAAGATGTTCGAGTTGCGCTGGTAGGCCTTGCGCAGCAGGAAGCCGATCTGCTCGTCGAGCAGGTAGCCGTGCTCGGCGCTGGTGCGGGCTTTACGGGTCTCATCCAAGGCGGGTCTCCTGTTCGGCGCATTTCCCTAGCGTCATATGGCTGCAAGGGCAACGTCTGACGGTCGGGCGTCGCGGTGGGTGCCGTCGCGCGGGAGGGGGCTCTGCCCCCTGCCTTCGGCTCCCCCCGAGGGTATTTGGAAAGAGAAGAAGGGGTGGGTTTGGAGGCGGGGCGGCCCCGGGTGCGGGGCGCGGGCCCGTGTTTGCGGCAGGGTGGGGCGCGGCTCCGCCTTTCGTTCCTCTTGGGAATTCGGACGAGAAGATTGAGTTCGGCGGGCCGCTGGGGTCTCTCCTGCCGGGGTCTCAGACGGAGAGGTAGGCATCGCGGATCTCGGGGTGGGCCTCGAGCTCGGCGAAGCTGCCGTCGAACTTCTTCTCGCCACCCTCGATGATGATCGCGCGGTCGGCGACGGCGCGGGCGAAGTGGAGGTTCTGTTCGGAGATCATCACCGTGAGACCCTCGGCCTTCAGCTTCAGGATGGTGGCGGCCATCTGCTCGACGATGACCGGGGCGATGCCCTCGGAGGGCTCGTCGAGCAGCAGCAGCGCCGGGTTGCCCATCAGCGTGCGGGCGATGGTCAGCATCTGCTGCTCGCCGCCCGACATGTGCTTGCCGCGGTTGGTGCGTCGCTCGGAGAGATTGGGGAAGATCTCGAAAAGCTGGTCCACGGTCCAGTGCGGGGCGTCCTTGCGCCGGGGCTGGCGGCCGACCTCGAGGTTCTCGAGCACGGTCAGGTCGGTGAAGATGCGCCGCTCTTCGGGGACGTAGCCGATGCCGCACTTGGCGACGCGGAAGGCGGGCTCGCCCACGAGGTCGCGGCCCTGGAAGGTGACCGCGCCCTGCCGCGGCCGCACCAGCTGCATAACCGATTTCATCGTGGTCGACTTGCCGGCACCGTTGCGGCCCAGCAGCGCCACCACCTCGCCGCGGCGCACCTCGAAGGTGAGATCCGACAGGATGTGGGCCTTGCCGTAGTAGCTGTGGATGCCCTCGACGCTAAGCATTCGCGTCCTCCTTGAAGAGCGTTCCGCCGCCCAGGTAGACTTCCTGGACCTGCGGGTTGTTGCGCACTGCCGTGGCGTCGCCGTCGGCGATGAGCTCGCCGCGGTTCAGCACCATGATGTGATGCGCGTGAGCGAAGACCACGTCCATGTCGTGCTCGGTGAACAGCACCGAGACGCCCTGGTCGCGGACGATGTCGGCGGTGAGCTGCATGAGCGCGATCCGGGCCGAGGGCGCCATGCCCGCCGTGGGCTCGTCCATCAGCAGCAGGCGCGGGCGGTGGCAGAGCGCAATCGCGAGCTCCAGCCGCTTGAGGTCGCCGTAGGCGAGGATCGAGCAGGGTCGGTCGGCCTGGTCCTCCATCGAGACGGTGCGCAGGAACTCGAAGGCCTCTTCGCGGTAGAGCTTCCACGCGCGCGGTGCGATCGAGAAGATCTTGCGGTGATGGCTCATGAGCGCCATCTGCACGTTCTCGATCACCGTCATCGACTGGTAGGTGCCGGTGATCTGGAATGTGCGGCCGACCCCCTTGCGCCAGATCTCGCGCGGCTTGCGGCCGGTGATGTTCTCGCCGTCGAGAAACACCTGCCCGGCAGTCGGCCTGAGCTGCCCCATGAGCATGTTGAAACAGGTCGACTTGCCGGCCCCGTTCGGCCCGATCAGCGCCTTCAGCTCGCCCTTGGCGACGCTGAAGCTGACGCCGTTCACGGCGAGAAAGCCGTCGTAGCTTTTCCTGAGGGCCTCGACACGCAGGATCTCGGTCATCGGATCGACTCCTCGTCACTGTTGCGGAGCTTGGCCCAGAGCGTGCGCAGGGTGCCGACGATGCCCTCGGGCATCAGGATCACCACGGCGATGATCACGAGGCCGAGCATCAGCCGCCAGTATTCGAGCCGGGTGAGCCAGTCCTCGACCACGGTCATGAAGGAGGCGCCGACAACGCCGCCGGCCAGCGTCTTGACGCCGCCGAGGAAGACCACGATCAGCGCGTCGAAGCTCTCGGCGATCTCGAGCGAGGTCGGGAAGACCGAGCCCTTGGAGAAGACGAAGAGCCCGCCGGCGAGGCCTGCCATGACGCCGGCGAGGGCGAAGGCCACGTATTGCACGCGCTTGACGTTGATGCCCGTGGCCTCGGCCTGGCGTGGGCTGTCACGGCCGGCGCGCAGGGCGTAGCCGAAGGGCGAATGGATGACGTGGCGCAGGAAGACGATGCCGCCGACGCCGAGCACCAGGGTGAAGTAGTAGAAGGGCGCGGGGGCGTTCAGCCAGTCTGCCGGCCAGATGTTGACGAGCCCGTCGTCGCCCCGGGTCACGTCGCGCCACTGGAAGGCGAGCGACCAGACCAGCTGCGAGAAGGCGAGCGTCAGCATGGCGAAGTAGACGCCGGTGAGCCGGATGCAGAACCAGCCGATCGCCAGCGCCAGCACGCCCGCGGCGAGCGGCGCGAAGAGGAAGGCGATCTCCATCGGCGTGTCGGTGTGGTAGACCAGCAGCGCCGCGGCATAGGCGCCGCCGCCGAAGAAGGCCGCGTGGCCGAAGCTCACCAGCCCGCCCGAGCCGAGGATGAAGTGCAGCGAGGCGGCGAAGAGCGCGAAGACGATCATGTCGACGGTCAGCGTCAGCACGAACTGCTCGGCGAAGAGCGGCAGCGCGGCCAGCACGGCGAGCAGCGCCGCGACCAGCATCCTGCCGGTGGCGCCATAGGGGCGGATCGGGGTCTCGGGGGCGCCGACCTGACCGTGCTCGCCGGCCACCTCCTCGCGGCCCAGAAGGCCGTAGGGGCGGACGATCAGCACCACCGCCATCACCACGTACATCAGCACCAGCGTCGATTGCGGCAGGTAGGTGACGCCGAAGACGTTGAGCACCGAGATCAGCACCGAGGCGATGAAGGCGCCGGGAAGGCTGCCCATGCCGCCGATCACCACGACCACGAAGACCGCGCCGATGATGTTGAAATCCATCAGCAGGTCGGCGCCGCCCTTGGGCAGCTGGATCGCGCCGCCGAGGCCGGCGAGCGCCGAGCCGAGCGCGAAGACACCGGTGAAGAGCCACGCCTGGTTGACGCCGAGGGCGCCGACTATCTCGCGGTCCTGGGTCGCGGCGCGCACGAGGATGCCGAGCCGGGTCCGGGTGATGAGATACCACAGCGCGAAGAGGATCACCGGGGTGATGGCGATGAGCACGATGTCGTATTTCAGCACCGGCTCGCCGAAGATGCGCCAGATGCCGCGCAGGCCGGGGGCGCGGGGGCCGAGGCGGTCCTCGGCGCCCCAGATCATCAGCGCGAGATCCTGGATGACGAGGATCACGCCGAAGGTGGCGACGAGCTGGAACAGCTCGGGGGCGCGGTAGATGGGGCGGAGGACGATCATCTCGACCAGCGCGCCGATCAGGCCGACGGCGAGCCCGGTGAGCAGGATGGCGCCCCAGAAGCCGACATGGCCGGGCAGGATCTCCATCAGCGTGACGCCGATGAAGGCACCGAGCATGTAGAAGCTGCCGTGCGCGAAATTCACGATGCGGGTGACGCCGAAGATCAGCGACAGGCCGGAGGCGACGAGGAACAGGGCCGCCGCATTGGCGAGACCCGTCAGGAACTGGGCGAAGAGGAAGGCCATGGTCCGGGGGACTTTCCTTTGTGCGGCGTGCCGGGGGAGGCAGGGGGCGCTGCCCCCTCTTGGCGCTGGCGCGCCAATTCACCCCCGAGGGTATTTGGAAAGAGAAGAAGGGCCGGGCGCCGCGCGCGGGCGGCACCCGTGCCGTCGCTTACTCGGCGGGGCGCATGGCCGTGACTTCCTCGTCCGAGGGCATGTAGGGCGCCGGGTCCTTGTATTCCCAGTCGACCATCACGCCCTTGCCGTCCTCGAGCGCGGTGGTGCCGACCCAGGCGCCGAGCGTCGACTGGTTGTCGATCTCGCGGTAGGTGAGCGGGCCGATCGGGGTGTCCTCGACGGTGAGGCCCTCGAAGGCCTGGCGCAGCGCGTCGGTGTCGGTGGCGCCGGCGGTCTCGATGGCGGCGGCGATGGACTGGGCGGTCATGTAGCCCACCAGGCTGCCGATCTTGGGGGTCTCGCCGGTGGCGTCCATGTAGGCGTCGACGAAGGTCTTGCCGGGGGTGCCGTCCTCGAAGCCGTACCAGGGGAAGCCGGTGACGAACCAGCCCTCGGGGGCCTCTTCGCCGAGCGGGTCGAGGTATTCCGGCTCGCCGGTGAGCAGGCCGTAGACGTCGCGGCCGTCGAACAAGCCGCGGTCGCCTCCCTGCCGGACGAACTTGGCGAGGTCGGTACCGAAGGTGACGTTGTAGATCGCGTCGGGCTTGGCGCGCTCGATGGCCTGCACCTCGGCCCCGGCGTCGATGTTGAACAGCGCCGGCCATTGCTCGGCGACGAATTCGACCTCGGGCTTCAGCCGCTTGAGGTTCTCCTTGAAGGCGGCCACGGCGTCCTGGCCGTAGGCGTAGTTCGGCGCGATGGTGGCGTAGGTCACCGCGTCGGTCTTGGCGGCCTCCTCGGCCAGCATCGCGGCCTGCACCCAGGTCGAGGCGCGCAGTCGGAAGGTCCAGGGGTTGCCGGAGTGCCAGACGAGGCTGTCGGCCAGCGGCTCGGCGGCGAGGTAGAGGTAGCCCTTCTCGTTGGCGAAGCTCGAAAGCGCCAGGCCGACGTGGCTGAGGATGGAGCCGGTGAACATCACCGCGCCCTCGCGGGTCATCAGTTCCTCGGCGATCTTCACCGCCTCGGCCGGGTCGCCCTGGTCGTCGCGGAAGATGAACTCGAGGTCCTTGCCGAGCACGCCGCCGTCGGCGTTGATCTCGGACAGTGCCAGCTCGATGCCCATCTTGTAGGGCTCGGCGAAGGCCGCCATGCGCTTGTAATGGTTGATCTCGCCGACCTTGATGGTGTCGTCCTGCGCCAGCGCGGCGGCCGGGGCCAGCGCGAGGGCGGCGGCCGTGGCGAGCACGGTGCGTCTCAGCATGTTCATCGCGTTTCACTCTCCTGATGGTGCCGTCTTCCTCTTGCCGGAAAGACTGGCCTGTTGATGTAGCCGCCTTTGCGGCGGCGGTCCGAACCCGGTCTTCCGCCGGTCAATCGTGGTAGACGAAGGCCGGCGACGGATCGGCGGCGAGGTCTTCGGTGCGCTCCAGTTCCAGAAGCTCGTTGATCCGCTTGCGATAGACAAGAGGGCCCTTGTCGATGGCGATGCGGATGGGGCGGCGTTTCTGCGGGCGCAGTTCCTCGGCCTGCACCGCCTCGAGGATCTCCTTGTCCTCGTCGAAGGCCTTGCGGAACATCGTGTCCATGCGTTCGGCCGCCTCGGGGTCGTCGAGGGCGGCATTGCGCACGTGCATCCAGCGGTCGATGGTGTGGGTCTCGGTGACCGGCGTCATGAAGTGCAGCGCGAAGATGCGCACGCCCTGGTTCCGGTCTTCCTCGGCGCATTTCCTCTCGGTCTCGATGGAGCCGAAATCGATCACGGCGGTGCAGGGGGTGTGGAGGTAATAGTAATGCCAGCGGTCGACGTTGCCGGTGAAACCGCCGAAGGCCTTGAAGAAGCCGATGGGCTCGGCGTCGCGGATCCAGCGCCAGGCGACGATGGCCTCGCCGTCGGTCTTCACGTGCACCGGCACGTTCTCGGATGCCGCGTTGCCCAGCGTGGTGGGATGCACGAAACTCACATGTGCGGGGTCGACGAGGTTCTCGGCCACGTTGAGATAGTTCGACTTGAGGTGCAGCGCGTCGCCGTGATGGACCGCCCAGGCCGGGTCGGTGAACTCGGGCATGTCGAAGACCGTCTCGGGGTCGGCCTTCTCGGGGTCGCCCATCCAGATCCAGACGATGCCGTGCTTCTCGACGATGGGGAAGGCCTGGACGTAGGCGGATTTCGGCAGGTTGGTCTGGCCCGGCACCCGCACGCAGGCGCCGGAGCAGTCGAAGGTGAGCCCGTGGTAGCCGCATTGCACCGTGTCGCCGATGCGTTTGCCCTTGGACAGCGGCAGCAGTCGGTGCGGGCAGCGGTCCTCGAGCGCGGCGACGCTGCCGTCGGACTTGCGGAACATCACCACGTTGTCGCCGAGGATGGTGAACCGGCGCAGCGCGTCGTCGATCTCGGTCGACCAGGCGGCGACATACCAGGCGTTTCTTACGAAGGTCGTCATGGTCTTGCTCCCTTGCGGCTGGCTGAGAAGGTCGGTCCTGAGTGGCGCCGCGGCCTCGCACCGAAGGCCGGTCCGGGACGGGCCGGGTGACGCGGCGCCCCGCGATGGTCGCCTTGGGTTCGGTGCATCGGTGTCATCGCAGCCCGTCCTCTCCGACGAACTGGTCATGGGTCAGCCCGCCGACGCGGGGGAGCGGGCGGCCGGTCTGTTGCAGCGCCACGGCGACGACGATCTCGTTCGGGCGGGGCGCGTCGGGCAGGCGCAGGCGCATCCCGTCGAAATGGCTGCGCACGTAGGCGGCATCCTTGTGGCCGAGCGGCACGTCGAGGATCTCGCCGGCGCGGCCGATGGCCTTGGAGGAGGGCACCAGGGCCCGCCCGCCGCCGATCACCGCGCGAAGCGGCGCGCCGAGCTTCGGGTGAAGCAGGGCGGCGGCGTGCTCGAGCTCGCCCGCCTCGCCGACGAGCGCGGCCTTGCCGTAGCCCTCGATCCTGTCCGCGCCGCCTCCGAGCGCGGCCAGCGCCTCTTCGCCCAGGCGCGCGCCCAGCGTCTCGCCGGTCTCGATCAGCTCGGAGAGGTCCTCGGCATAGACCCCGGCGTAGGGGTTCGCGATCACCGCCGCAGCGAGCGCCCGGCGGGCCGGCGGCGTGACCGCCTGGCCCATCTCGAGGCGTGTCTCCTCGACCAGCGTGATGATCCTGCGCAGTTTCACCGGAGCCCGTCCTCGCCCTTGACCTTGTCCTTGGTCAGACCGCCGATGCGGGCGTGGACGCGGCCCGCGGTGGTCATCACCAGCACCAGCACGATCTCGTTCGGGCGCGGCGCGTCGGGCACGCCGACCTCGACCGCGTCGTAATGGGTGCGCACGTAGGACGCGTTGGTGTGGGTCACCGGCACGTCGAGCCTTGTGCCGGCGGCGCCGACCTTCTTGGTCGAGGGCACGATGGCCTTGCTCGCGGCGATGGCGTCGCGCATGGCGTAGCCGCCGGGGACATGCCAGAGCGCGCCGTGCTCGATCTCGCCGTTGACGCCGACGATGGCGCCCTTGCCGTAGCCTTCGACGGCCTCCGCGTCACCGCCGAGGGCGTCGATGCACATCTGCGCCATCTCTGCGCCCAGCGGCTCGAGATCCTTCATGAAGGGCTGGATGTCGTCGGTATAGCCGCCGGCATAGGGGTTCTCGATCACCGCCATGGCGGCGGCGCGCTTCTGCGGCACCTCGGGCGCGGGACCACCCTCGTGAAAGATGGTCTCGACCTGGACCAGCGTCTTGCGAATGCGGACCTCAGGCATGGGCCGTCTCCTTTATCGTTATCGTCTGGCCGAGAGCCACCCGTTCGCCGGCCAGCGCGAGGCAGGCGGCGCGGATCAGCCCGCGGCTCATGTAATCCTGCGCCAGCGCATGGCCGCGCGCCAGTGCCTCTCCTGCCTCGGCGGCGCCGAGCGGCCCGACATGCGTGGTGACCGGGCGGTCGCCGAGGTCGCTGTCGGGCAGGAGCTTGCTGGCCGGAGCGCGACGGATCGCCGGATGGCCCGGCAGGTCGACCGCGTTGGCGATGAGCGTCGCGGCGGCGTCGGCGGTGGCCGCATCCGGCGCCAGCACGGTGACCGCGTCGGCGATGCCCAGCGAATGCGACCGGCCGCGCCAGCCGCTGGTGGCGATGCCGCCAATCCCGTCATCCGGGCCGATCTCGGCGCGTGCGCCGGGGGCGCGGGTCACCGGGTCTTCGCAGACCGCCAGCCGCAGCGGGGCCGCGCCGGTCCAGAGCGCGATGTCGCCGCCGTTGTTGACATGCGCGCGCGCCAGCCCGTGGCCAGGGGCAAGCATCGCGGCAAGGACATGGTCGGCGACGGAGCCTGCAACCGCCGCCATCGGCGTGACGAAGGCGGGGGCGAAGCGATCGGTGGCGCGCTGCATGCGCCGTGCCACCGGGCCGCGCAGGGCAGGGCCGGTGGCCGCGCGCAGGCGCGGCAGTTCCTCGCAGAGCGCGGGCAGCACGGTTTCGAAAGTCTCGTGGGCGCGGCGCAGCGCGGCGCGCATGGCCTCGGCGGGGCCCTCGGCGGTGATCACGAGGTCGATGGGGCCGTGCGTCAGGCGCATCCGGCCGTCCCGCGCCATGCGCCCCATGGGGAGCTCGTGGTAGCTCACTTGCCCGGCTCCCGTCCGACCGGCCAGGGGGCGCCGAGCTTGCGGGTCTCGGCCCGCCGCCCGGACAGCCTGTGGTCGCTCTGCCGGCCGGTCACGCCCTTCAGCGCATCCTCGAGCGGCATGACATAATCCATGTGGCCGCCGAGCGCCTCGTAGTCGGCGCGCGACATGGTGAACTCGATCGGCGCGACGAGGGCAGGCGTGGGAACATAGCCGAAGGCGTTCTTCGGCATCTGCGTCACGTCCGACATGAAGGTGATGCCGCCGCCGGGCCACATCATCACCGGCGCGCCGCCGCAGGTGACGCGGGTAAGGCGCGACTGCACCGAGCGTGTCAGCGACACCGGGTTCTCGGTCACCCCCGAGCGCAGGCTGCCGCCGGCACCGGCCATGAAGAGCACCGAGGCAAGCGACGGTTCGCAGTTTTCCTCGATGCGGCGGACCGAGGGCAGCAGCCGCTCGGGCATCTCCATCCGCACCGGCTCGAGCGCCTCGTCGAGTTCGTAGTAGGCGGCGTGTTCGCCGGTGGTCGAGACCATCAGCAGCGACAGGCCGGGCCAGGCTTCCTTCGGCTTCCAGGGCCCGAGGATCTCGAGCGGGTCGTCCAGGTCGGTGCCGCCCCAGCCGGTACCGGGCTCGGCCACCTGGAAGTAGCGGCCCGGGGTCGAGCGCCGGCCCTTGATCTTGATCCCGGTCGCCGGCCAGCCGATGACCTTGCCGGCCTGGTGCTCGGACATGACGCCGGTGATGTGATCGTCGACCACGACCACCTCGTCGACCAGCCCCTTCCACTGCGCCGCGAACATGCCCACCGTGGCCGAGCCGCAGCCGACGCGCATGCGTTCCTCGCGCTGGCCGTTCACCACCGGCGCCTGACCGGCGGTGATCTCGAGCTCGGCTCCGCTGTCGATGCTGAGCTGCACGGTCTCGTTGTTGCACAGCGCCAGCAGGGCGGCGCAGGTCGCGCGGCCCTCCTTCTTCGATCCGCCGGTCAGGTGGTTCACACCGCCGAGCGACAGCATCTGGCTGCCGTATTCCGAGGTGGTGACGTGGCCGATGATCTCGCCGTCGCTGCGCACCCAGGCGCATTCCGAGCCGAGATGCCGGTCGGTGTCGATCTTCACCTTGGCGCCGCAGTAGGAAAAGATGCCCTCGGTCACCACGGTGATCATGTCGGCATCGGCGGCCTTCGAGGCGACGATGAAGGGTGCGGGCTTGTAGTCGGGATAGGTGGTGCCGGAGCCCACCGCGGTGATGAAGGCCTCGTCTCCGGTCACGATGTCGCCGTCCCACTCGCGGTCGAGAAAGGGCACCACGGTGACGTCCTCGTTGTTCTCGAGGATGGTCAGAGGGTCGAGGCGCACCAGTTCGCCGCCCTCGTTGGCGTAACGGTCGCAGGCGCCCGCGCGGCCTTCGGCGATGTAGCACATCACCGGGCAGGCATCGCAGCGGATCTTCTCCGGCTTCTCGGCAGCACTGCGTTTTACGGGGGGAGTCTCAGCCGTCACGTCGCGGGCTCCTGTCGCTGGCCTGTGGCGTCAATTCGTTTGTATACGAACGCATGGGCGGCGGCGTTCTGTCAAGCGGGCATGTGTCCGGGACGAGGGTCGGCGCGGGGCGTGGTGAGAAATTCAGCATTTGCCACGGACGGGTCCATGCGCATGATATGCCGGATTGACAGACTTCGCGACAGGCTCCTACGCTGAGTCTGTATCGTTTGTATGCGAATGATATGGAATCGCCCAGCGACATGCCCGGAGAGACCCGATGACCCTGCACCGCCCCGAATCGCTCGACGACGCTCTTGCGCTGCTGGGGCGTGGTGGTGCGGTCGCGCTGGGTGGAGGGACGGACCTTTACCCGGGGCTGCGCGACGGGCCGCCGCCCAAGGAGATGGTAGACCTCACGCGGGTCGCGGACCTGAAGGGCATCACCGCGCATGACACCGGCTGGCGCATCGGCGGGGCCGTGACCTGGACCGAGGTGCTGCGCGCCGGGCTGCCGCCGCTCTTCGACGGGCTCAAGGCAGCCGCGCGCGAGGTCGGCTCGGTGCAGATCCAGAACGCGGGCACGGTGGCGGGAAACCTCTGCAACGCCTCGCCGGCGGCAGACGGGGTGCCGGCGCTGCTGGCGCTCGATGCCGAGGTCGAACTGGCCTCGGCCGCCGGCGCCCGCCGGATGCCGTTGGCCGCGTTCATCACCGGACCGCGCCGCACGGAGCTTACGCCCGGCGAGGTGCTGGCCGCCGTTCATATCCCGAAATCAGCCGGTTGCGGAGCGTTCCTGAAGCTCGGAGCGCGGCGCTACCTTGTCATTTCCATCGCGATGGTCTCGGCCGTCGTCACGCTGCGGGACGGCGGGCTCGACCGGGTCCGCATCGCGGTGGGCGCCTGTTCGCCGGTGGCGCGGCGGCTCTCGGGCCTGGAGCAAAGCCTCGCTGGTAAGACCGCCGCGCAAGTATCTGACATCGTGACGCAATACGCGTTCGACGAGCTTGCGCCGATCGACGACGTGCGGGCCGACGCGGGCTACCGCCGCGACGCCGTGCGCACGCTGGTCGCCCGCACCATCGCCGCCGCCATCGAGAAGGAGACCGCGCATGTCGCTTGATGCGCCGCAGGGCCATATCGGCTTCACGCTCAACGGGGCCGAGATCACCGTGCCCGCCGATCCTGCCATGCGCCTCTCCGAGATGCTGCGCGAGACCGCCGGGGCGCGCGACGTCAAGGTCGGCTGCAACGCGGGCGACTGCGGGGCCTGCACGGTGCTGCTCGACGGCGAGCCGGTCTGTGCCTGCATGATGGCCTCGGGCCAGGTGCAGGGCCGCACGGTCGAGACGCAGGCGGGCCTTGTCGCCGACGATCTGCTGGCCGAGCGGCTGGCGCAGAGCTTCCAGCGGCACCAGGCGGCGCAATGCGGCATCTGCACGCCGGGCATGATGGTCTCGGCGGTGGCGCTGCTGCGCTCGGGCGCGAAGCTGACCGAGGAAAGTGTCGCGGATGCGCTCGGTGGGGTGCTCTGCCGCTGCACCGGCTACCGCAAGATCATCGCGGCGGTGCTCGACGCCTCCGACACCGCACCGCTCGCCGAGGGCGGCGTGGGTGCGCCGGTCGCACGGCTCGACGGCTGGCCCAAGGTGGCGGGGACCGAGCGCTTCGGTGACGACGTGGCGCCGGCCGACGCGCTGGTCGTCCGGGTCATCCGCTCGCCGTATCACCGCGCCGGCTTCCGCTTCGGCGATCTCGAAACCTTCATGGAAGAGAACGCCTTGGCGCTGGTTCTTACCGCGATGGACGTGCCGGGCGAGAACCGTTTCGGCGTTATCCCGGGCTTCGAGGACCAGCCGGTCTTTGCCGTGGATGAGGCCCGCTTCAAGGGCGAGGCCGTCGCCGCCGTGGTCGGCACGCCGGAGGCGCTCGACGGCATGGATCCGTTCCCGGTCACATGGGAGGAACGCACCGCCGCGCTGACGCCCGAGGGCGCGGCGGAGGCGGGCGATCTGCACCCCGACCGCGCGGGCAACGTCATGTGCCGTGGCCGGGTGGCGCGTGGCAGCGCCGCCGAGGCGCTGGCGGAGGCGGCGCATGTGGTGTCCGGCGACTTCTCCACCGGCTTCATCGAACACGGCTACATCGAGCCCGAGGCGGCATCGGCCCGCCGCGTCGGCGACCGGATCGAGGTGCAGTGCTGCACGCAGGCGCCCTACATGAACCGCGACGGGCTGGCGACGATCCTCGGTCTGGCGCCCGAGGCGGTGCGGATCCTGCCGACGGCGACCGGCGGCGGCTTCGGCTCGAAGCTCGACCTTACCGCGCAGCCCTACGTGGCGCTCGCGGCGTGGCACCTGAACCGTCCGGTGCGCATCACCTACACGCGGGCGGAGTCGATCGCGAGTTCGACCAAGCGGCACCCTTCCGAGGTGCACATGGAAATCGGGGCCGACGCGGAGGGGCGCATCGTCGGCGCGCGCTTCGACGGGATCTTCAACACCGGGGCCTACGCGAGTTGGGGGCCGACGGTGGCGAACCGCGTGCCGATCCACGCGAGCGGTCCCTACCTGACGCCCAACTACGAGGCCAACAGCGCCGGTATTCACACCAACACCGCGCCGGCGGGGGCCTTTCGCGGCTTCGGCGTGCCGCAATCGGCGGTGGCGCAGGAGCAGCTCTATGACATGCTCGCCGAGGCACTCGGGCTCGACCGGCTGGAGTTCCGCCGCCGCAACTGCCTCACCAACGGGGCGCCGACGGTGACCGGGCAGGTGTTCGAGACCGGCATGGGGATCGACGCCTGTTTCGACGCGCTCGAGCCGCATTGGACCCGGGCGCTGGCCGACTGCGCCGCTTTCAATGCCGAAAGCATGGGAATCCGGCGCGGTGTCGGCATCGCTGCGGGCTGGTATGGCTGTGGCAACACGTCGATCTCGAACCCCTCGACGATCCGCGCGGGCGTCACGCCCGACGGCGAGCTGCGCCTGCACCAGGGCGCGGTGGACATCGGGCAGGGCGCGAACACGGTCATTGCCCAGATCTTCGCCGAGGCGCTCGGCGTGCCGGTGTCGCAGATTACGCTCGTCGGGCCCGATACCGACATCACGCCCGACGCGGGCAAGACCTCGGCCAGCCGCCAGACCTACATCACGGGCAACGCGGCGCGGCTCTGCGGAGAAGCGCTCAGGGCGCAGATCCTCCGGCTGGGCAACGTCTCGGACGCGGCGCGGATCTCCTTCGAGGAGGGTGGTATCGCGCTCAGCGACGCGGGCACCACGGTGCGGGTCGAGCTCGACCCGGGCGAGGGCTACGCGCTGGAAGCGGTCGAGAGCTACGACCCGCCCACCACGCCGCTCGACGAGAACGGGCAGGGCGACCCCTATGCCGTCTTCGGCACGGCGGCGCAGATGTGCGAGCTCGAGGTCGACATGGCGCTCGGCACGGTGAAGCTCCTGCGGATCGTCGCGGCGCATGACGTCGGCCGCGCCATCAACCCGCTGCTGGTCGAGGGCCAGATCGAGGGCGGCGTCGCGCAGGGCATCGGGCTTGCGCTGATGGAGGAATTCCTGCCCGGCCGTACCGAGAACCTGCACGACTATCTCATTCCCACGATCGGCGACGTGCCCGCCATCGAGAGCCTGATCATCGAGAGCGGCGACGCGCATGGGCCCTACGGCGCCAAGGGGCTGGGCGAACATTGCCTGATCCCGACGGCGCCGGCGATCCTCAACGCCATCGCGCATGCCACCGGCGCGCGCATCCACCACCTGCCCGCGACGCCCGACCGGGTGCGTGCGGCGATCCTGTCGACAGGCGCGTGATGCGCGACCTCCAGCCCGCGAAGAGCGAGAGCATGACCGAAATGACCCTGACCGGCGCCTTCGCCGGCATCGACGTGGGCGGCACCTTCACCGACCTCGTCCATTACGACAGCCGCGCGCGGGCGGTGAAACTGGCCAAGGTGCCGACCACGCTCGACAACCAGGCGACCGGGGTGCTGGCGGCGCTGGATGCCGCCGAGGTGGATGCCGCCGCGCTCGATCTCATCGTGCACGGCACCACGACTACCACCAACGCGGTGCTCGAGCGGCAGCTGTGCCGCACCGGGCTGGTGACGACAATGGGGTTCCGCGACGTGCTCGAGCTCGGCCGTCGGACGCGGCCGCATGCCTACGGGATGACCGGACAGTTCCGCCCGATCATCCCGCGCGACCTCCGGCTCGAGGTGCCCGAGCGCATGCTGGCCGATGGCGGCATCTACACGGCGCTCGATGAAGAGGCGCTGCGCGGCGCACTTGGGCAACTGGTCGACGCCGGTTGCGAGGCGCTGGTGATCCACTTCCTGCATTCCTACGCCAACCCCGGGCACGAGCTCCGCGCCGGCGAGATTGCCCGCGAGCTCTGGCCCAACGGCAATATCACGCTCGGCCACCAGCTGATCTCGGAGAGCCGCGAGTTCGAGCGTGGCGTGACGGCGGCGGTCAACGCCAGCGTGCAGCCGCTGCTGCGCCGTTACGTCGAGCGTCTGGCCGACCGCCTGTCGGAGCGCGGCTACGACCGCGACCTGCTGGTGATGAACGGCAACGGCGGCATGGTCTCGGCCCGCATCGTCGCCGAGGAAGCCGCCAAGACGGTGATGTCGGGCCCGGCCTCGGGGGTGATGGCGGCGGCCTACACCGGGCGGCGGGCGGGCATCCCCGACCTGCTGACCTACGACATGGGCGGCACCTCGACCGACGTGGCGATGATCCGCGGCGCCGACCCCGCGGTGAGCCACGAGATCGAGATCGAATACGCCATGCCGATCCACGTGCCGATGGTCGATGTGCGCACGGTGGGGGCGGGCGGCGGCTCGATCGCGCGGGTCGATGCGGCGGGGCTGCTGCAGGTGGGGCCCGAGAGCGCCGGCTCGACGCCGGGGCCGATCTGCTACGGCAAGGGCGGCGAGCGCCCGACGATCTCGGATGCCAACATGTTGCTGGGGCGGATGAATCCGGATCGGCTCAATACCGGGGCAGGCGGCGTGTCGCTGGAGACCATCGAGGCGGTCTTTGCCGAAAGGCTCGGCGCGCCGCTGGGCCTGAGTGCGACCGAGGCCGCGGCGGCGGTGCTGCGCATCGCCACGGCGAAGATGGCCGACGCGGTGCGGATGGTGTCGATCTCGCTGGGCGAGGACCCGCGCGACTTTGCGCTCTTCGCCTTTGGCGGCGCGGGGCCGCTGCACGCCTGCGCCATCGCCCGGGAGCTCGGCGTGCCGCGCGTGCTGGTGCCCGCGCGGCCAGGGATCACCAATGCGCTCGGCTGCATCGTCGCCGACCTGCGGCACGACTACGTGGCGACGGTGAACCAGCCGCTCGACACCTGCGACATGGACGAGGTGCATGCGCTCTTCGCCCGCCAGATCGAGGAGGGCCGCGCCGCCATCGGACGCGAGCGGGTCGAGATCGCCGAGGAGAAGATCACCCATTCGGTCGAGATGCGCTTCATCGGCCAGACCCACCTCCTGCGCGTGGCGCTGCCCTCGGCGGCGCCGTCGCGCGAGGCACTGCAGGCGCTGTTCGAGGAGGCGTATTTCAGGCGCTTCCAGGTGAAGCTGCCAGAGATCCGCCCGGCGCTGGTCAACGTCAACACCTCGGTGATCGGGCGCCGTCCGGAGATCGACCTCGCGGCGCTGATCGACGGCGCGGGGCGCAAGGCGACGCTTGACGACGCGCGGAGCGGCACGCGGGCGGTGTTCTTCGACGACTGGATCGAGACCCCGGTCTACTGGCGCGATCATCTGCCGGCGGATGCGACGCTGCAGGGGCCGGCCATCGTCGAGCAGATGGATTGCACGCTGGTGCTCGAGCCCGGGGACGTCGCGGAGCAGGACGGCGATGGAAACCTGGTGGTGACCGTCGGGACGTCGTCGTGAGCGGCGCGCCCGGTCGCGCCGCCGGAGCGGGGGTTTCACACCCCCGCACCCCCGTGAGGGTATTTGAAAAGAGAAGAAGGCGGGGGCGCTGTGCGCCGGTCGCCGGTCGTGCAGACGGAGCATCGCGATGAGCCTCGATCCCATCACCCTTACCGTCATCCAGTCCGGGTTGCAGCAGGTCTGCGACGAGATGGACCTGTCGTTCTCGCGGGCGGCCTTTTCGCCGGTGATCGCCGAGGCGAACGACCGCTCGGACGGCATCTACGCGGCCGAGGACGGCAGCCTGATCGCGCAGGGCTCGCAGGGGCTGCCGGTTTTCGTGGGGGTCATGCAGTATTCCACCGCGACGCTGATCGAGATGATCCGCGACGGCCGGGTGGTCGCGCCGAAGCCCGGTGACATCTACATCGTCAACGACCCTTATCTCGGCGGCACGCATCTCATGGACGTGCGCTTCGCGATGCCGGTCTGGCGCAACGGCGAGATCTTCTGCTGGCTGTCCAACACCGGGCACTGGCCGGACACCGGCGGCGCGGTGCCGGGGGGCTTTTCGGCCTCGGCAACGGCGGTGGAGCAGGAGGGGCTCCGGCTGCCGCCGGTGCGGCTGTTCAAGGGCGGCGAGCTGGACCCGGAGATCTATGCGATCATCTGTTCCAACATCCGCGTCGCCGACCAGCGCATCGGCGACGTCAAGGCGCAGGCGGCGGCGCTCTACGTCGGCGAGGCGCGTCTGACGCGGCTGCTCGACCGATACGGCGACGATACCGTGCGGGAGGCCATCGGCGAGCTGCGGCAGCGCGCCGTCGAGCAGATGCGCGCGCAGGTGGCGCAGATCGCGCCCGGCACCTACCGCTCGGTGGCCTACATCGACAGCGACGGCGTGGTGAACGAACCGCTCGAAATCCGGCTGGCGATCACTGCCGACGGCGAGCGGCTGATCTTCGATTTCGAGGGGTCGAGCCCGCCCTGCCAGGGGCCGATGAACTCGGTGCTCGCGACGACGCACAGCTCGGTCTACCTGGCCATGCGGCACATCTTTCCCGACGTGCCGATCAGCGCCGGGGCCTTCGAGCCGCTGGACATTCGGCGCCCGGAAGGGATGTTCCTCGACGCGCAGTATCCCCGGCCGGTGTCGGGCTGCGCCGCCGAGGTCAGCCAGCGCATCGCCGAGGCGGTGTTCGCCGCCCTGGCCGGGGCGCTGCCGGACCGGGTCACCGCCGCGCCGGCGGGCAGTTCGGGCAACTTTGCC
>MDTG01317338.1_pt1 | contig 26953 bp, 29 predicted proteins | sample 811421 | NCBI WGS metagenome assembly MDTG01 (sample SAMN05326645, study PRJNA326480) | marine metagenome | isolation source: seawater | place: Pacific Ocean: South East | collected 2011
ACACTATCACCTTCTGCGAGAAAAATGGTTGCTGAGTCCCGTTTAAACATCGACGAAATTGAAGGAACTGGAAAAAATGGAGTTATTTTAAAAGAAGATATTATGAGTTTAATGGGCGCTAGTCCTTCTCCTTCTAAAAGAAAGATTGCTCATGGTTTAGAAGAAAGAATTAAAATGACAAGATTGCGTATGACTATTGCCAAAAGATTAAAAGAAGCACAAGAGAATGCTGCTATGCTTACAACCTTTAACGAAGTTGATATGCACGAAGTCATCACTATGAAGAACAATTACAAAGAAGACTTTCAAAAAAAATACTCTGTAAAATTAGGTTTTATGTCTTTTTTTGTAAAAGCCTGCGTAATAGGACTAAAAAATTATCCTGCAGTAAATGCAGAAATACAAAATGATGAAATAGTTTACAAAAATTATTATAATATAAGCATAGCTGTCGGTACAGACCGCGGACTTGTAGTACCAGTCTTAAGAAATACTGACGAAATGTCATTTGCAGAAATCGAAAAAAATATTTCATTGTTAGGACAAAAAGCGAAAGAGGGAAAAATTACGATTGAGGATCTACAAGGTGGTACTTTTACAATTAGTAATGGGGGAATCTACGGTTCTATGCTCTCAACCCCTATACTTAATCCTCCTCAATCCGCAGTTCTAGGGATGCATAATATTATAGAGAGACCAGTTGTAAAAGATGGGAATGTAATTATTAGACCCATGATGTACTTAGCATTGTCTTATGACCATAGAATTATAGACGGGAAAGAAGCAGTATCTTTTTTAAAAACTGTTAAAGAAAGCTTAGAACAACCCAAAAGATTATTTTTAAATTTATAAAATGGAAAAAAATTTTGACGTAATAGTCATTGGCGGCGGACCAGGAGGCTATGTTTGTGCAATTAGATCAGCACAATTAGGCCTTAAAACTGCATGTATAGAATCCAGAGGAACGCTAGGGGGTACTTGTTTGAACGTAGGATGTATACCTTCTAAAAGCTTGCTAAATTTGTCAGATAACTACCGTAAAGCAAAAAAAGATTTTAGCGAGCAAGGTATAGAGATAAGTGACTTAAAATTAAATATTAAAAAAATGATGTTGTCTAAAGATAAATCAGTTCAAATTTTAACAAAAGGTGTTGAGTTTTTGTTTAAGAAAAATAAAGTTACTTACATAAAAGGGAAAGGGGAAATCTCTTCTCCAAATGGTGTTACAGTTAGCGAAGGAGAAAAAAAAACAACCTATAATTCAAAAAATATTGTAATAGCAACTGGATCCCAAGCAACTTCATTACCTGGATTGAAAATTGATGAAAAGAATATAGTTTCTTCCACAGGAGCCTTATCTCTTACAGAAGTGCCAAAAGAATTGATAGTAATAGGCGGAGGTTACATTGGTTTGGAGATGGGTTCTGTTTGGTCTAGGCTTGGCTCTAAAGTAACTGTTTTAGAATATTTAGACCATATAACTCCTGGAATGGATAGAGAAATTTCTAATGAATTTCAAAAAATTCTTAAAAAACAAGGTATTAACTTTAAACTTAATAATAAAGTAAATTCTGTAAAAATTGATAAAAATAAAATTGTTATTGATTATACAAATAACAAAACATCAGAAAATGAGAATGTGAGTTGCGATAAAGTCCTAGTCTCTGTTGGAAGAAAACCTTACACTGATGGCTTAAATCTAAAAAAAGTTGGAATAAAAAGTGACATTAAAGGCAGAATAGAAGTTAACAACAAACTACAAACATCTGTAGAAAATATTTATGCTATAGGAGATGTAATAAAAGGTCCAATGTTAGCACATAAAGCTGAAGAGGAGGGTATAGCGGTAGCGGAAATATTAGCTGGTCAAGCTGGCCATGTTAATTACGACGTTATCCCAGGTGTAATATATACGTCTCCTGAAGTTGCAACGGTTGGAAAGACTGAAGAACAGTTAAAAAAATTAAACTTAAACTATAAAGTAGGTAAATTTCCATTTCTTGCCAATTCAAGGGCAAAAGTAAATAATGAAACAGACGGATTTGTAAAAGTACTCGCTGATTCTAAGACTGATAAAGTCTTAGGCGTTCATATAATAGGACCTCACTGCGGTGACATGATCGCAGAAATGGCTTTAGCTATGGAGTTTGGAGCTAGCGCTGAGGATATAGCTAGAACTTGTCATGCCCATCCTACACATACCGAAGCTATAAAAGAAGCAGCGTTGGCTGTTGATAAAAGATCAATTCATTTTTAATTGATATAATATTAATTAAAATCTGATCATGAAAGTTCCAGTGTTATTACCAAAAATTTTTAATTTTCCACTTACCTACAATAATATTTTGCAAAAAAAACTTAAACCTGGCGACTTTATAGAAGTTCCTTTTGGCTCAAGAAAAGAAATTGGAGTTGTATGGAATGACATTCAGCCTACAAATAAGAAAATTAAAATAAAAAATATTAATAGTAAAATTTTAAACTTTACAATTAGTAAAAAACTAATTCAATTTATCAATTGGTTTTCATTATACAATATGGTGCCTAAAGGCATGGTTTTAAAAATGTGTTTGGGAAATATTAAAAATCTTACCAAGATTGAAAAAGAAAATTTTATACATGAAGAAAATAGAAAAAAAAAATATTTTCTAAACGAAGAACAGAAAAAAGCATTAAGAGATTTAAATACTTTTGGAGAAAAATATAATGTCTCAGTTTTACAAGGTGTTACTGGATCAGGTAAAACGCTTGTTTATTTTGAGCGAATCAAGCAAGTTTTAAACAAACAAAAACAAGTTTTAGTTTTATTGCCTGAAATTTTTTTAACAAATCAATTTGAGGAGAGATTTTCTAATTTTTTTGGAATCAAACCAGCAATTTGGCATTCAAAAATAACGCCTAAAAACAAAAGAAAGATTTGGCAAGGCGTTGTTAAAAATGAAGTAAATCTTGTTATAGGAGCAAGATCATCATTATTTCTACCTTTTAAAAAACTTGGTCTAATAATAGTCGATGAAGAACATGATCCTTCTTATAAACAAGACGAAGGATTAACTTATAATGCAAGGGATATGGCAATTACTAGAGCTTCAATAGAGTCAGTTCCAATTATTTTGGTAACATCTATACCATCTTTAGAAACTTTTAATAATATTAAAAATAAAAAATACAACCATACAAAAATTTTTAAGAGATTTGAGAATTTCCCATTACCAGATACTAAGATAATAAATTTAAATTTTAGGAAATATAAAAATTCCTATATTACCGATGAGACAGTAGATATTGTTAATCAATACCTAAATAAGAATGAGCAAATTTTATTTTTTTTAAACAGAAGAGGTTATGCTCCGTTCTTAATTTGTAAAGAATGTGGGTATAAACATTCTTGTTCAAACTGTTCAATTTATTTAACTTATCATAAATCTATTGATAAATTGATATGTCATCATTGCGGGCAAAAGAAAATTATTGATAAAAAATGCCCAAAGACGAAAGGCAATTGTGAATTCAGAATGTATGGCCCTGGAGTAGAAAAAATTTATGAGGAATTGAAAGAGAAATTCCCGCAAAAAAAAATTGAAATATTCTCTAGTGATTACCTTACTAAAAAAAAAGAAAGCAAGAATATTTTTGATAAAATAAAAAAAAACGAAATTGATATTTTAGTTGGTACACAGATGATTTCTAAAGGTTTCAATTTTCCAAAATTGAATTGTATAGTTGTTGTTGATGCAGACTTTTCAGGGAAGGGGTATGATCTAAGAACTACTGAGAAAAATATTCAACTTTATAATCAACTTAGTGGAAGAGCAGGAAGATTTTCATCACAATCAATAATAATTTACCAAACGGTAACACCATCTAATAAAACTTTAAAAGAGCTAATACAAAAAAATCCTGAAAAATTTTTAGAAAATGAATTAATTATAAGAAAGCAAAATAATTTACCACCGTATCAAAGATTAATTGCTATAGTTATATCTTCATCAATAAAAGAGTTAAGTTTAAAGGGGGCTACTGAAATAAAGCAAAAAATACAAGGAATAGAAGATTTAGAAGTTCTAGGTCCCGTTGATTCTCCAATATTTAGATTAAAAAACAAGTATAGGACTAGACTACTTTTAAGATCAAAAAATGAGATATTTATTCAAAAAAAACTCTCTAAAATTTTAGATAAAATCAAGATTTCATCAAAAATTAAACTTACAGTTGATGTTGATCCAATAAATTTTACCTAAGAGTGACTATAGTGTCTTGAAGGAGATAATTTCATATGATACGAAATCCAATCTAATCTTAACAAAAATCGTGTATAGGATAAATAGTGAGCTCGAATAAATCTTTTTCTACCGAAACCTCTGAAAGGTATGCACTTGCTCTTTTCGAACTAGCAAGTGAAAATTCTGAAATCGAAATAATAGAAAAAAATACTAAAGAACTATTGTCAATTTACGATACGAATGAGGAGTTAGAGAATTTCATAAAAAATCCAACACATTCAATAACCAATCAGTTAGAAGTTATGCAAAATATTTCAAAAATAATGAATTTTTCCACAATATTAAACAATTTTTTATTAGTTTTAGTAACTAAAAGAAGGATATTTTTTTTAAAAAAAATTATTAAGAGTTTTCTCAAACTTTCATCAAAAAAAAAAGGTGAGCTAAAAGCGTCTTTAATTTCATCAAAAGATTTGTCAGAAAATGATTTAAATAACATAAGTTTAGAATTATCAAAATCTATTGGATCTCCAATTAGTTTTGACCATAGTGTAGATAAAGATTTAATAGGAGGAGTAAAAATTCAAATAGGCAGTTTAATGATTGATACCTCTATAAAAAATAAATTAAAAAAATATGAAAAATTAATGTTGGAAAATTAAAAATGCAAATAAATCCTTCAGAAGTTACTAAATTGTTAAAAGAGCAAATAAAACGTTTTGGTGAAAAAGCTGAAGTATCTGAAATAGGAAAAGTGCTTTCAGTTGGTGATGGTATCGCTAGAGTTTATGGACTTGATAACGTTCAGGCAGGCGAGATGGTAGAGTTTGACGATGGATCCAAGGGTATGGCTCTTAATTTAGAAAATGACAATGTCGGGGTAGTAATATTCGGAGATGATAGAAAAATTAAAGAAGGTGACACTGTAAAAAGGACTAACTCAATTGTAGATGTACCTGTAGGCAAAGAATTGTTAGGTAGAGTTGTAGATGGTCTTGGCAACCCTATAGATGGCAAGGGAAATCTTTCAAATAAAATTCAAAGGAGAAGAGTAGAAGTAAAAGCACCTGGAATTATTCCAAGACAATCAGTTAACGAGCCAATGCAAACAGGTCTAAAAGCTATCGATAGTTTAATTCCTGTAGGCAGAGGTCAACGAGAGCTAATTATCGGAGACAGACAAACTGGAAAAACTGCTGTTGCCATAGATACTATTATTAATCAAAAAAGAGTTAACGAGTCCGATGATGAGAAGAAAAAATTATATTGTGTTTATGTAGCTATTGGACAAAAACGTTCTACAGTAGCTCAGATTGTTAAGACTTTAGAGGATGCCGGAGCTATGAAATACACAACCGTAGTATCTGCAACTGCATCAGATGCAGCTCCTCTTCAATTTTTAGCTCCTTATACTGGATGTACAATAGGAGAATATTTTCGAGACAACGGAATGCATGCACTTATTATTTATGATGATCTTTCGAAACAAGCAGTTGCTTACAGACAAATGTCATTGTTATTGAGAAGACCTCCAGGAAGAGAAGCTTATCCTGGTGACGTATTTTATTTACACAGTAGATTGTTAGAAAGAGCATCTAAGCTAAGTGATGAAAAAGGAGGTGGTTCTTTAACCGCTTTGCCAATAATTGAAACTCAAGCAGGTGACGTTTCAGCTTATATACCTACGAATGTAATTTCTATTACCGATGGTCAAATATTTTTAGAAACTGAATTGTTTAACCAAGGAATTCGGCCGGCAGTAAATGTTGGTCTCTCAGTTTCAAGAGTTGGTTCTGCAGCTCAGATAAAGGCTATGAAAAAAGTAGCTGGATCAATTAAGCTTGAACTAGCCCAGTATCGTGAGATGGCTGCTTTCGCTCAATTTGGTTCTGATCTCGATGCTTCTACACAGCAACTATTAAATAGAGGAGCAAAATTAACAGAACTTTTAAAACAGGACCAGTACACTCCTTTAACTGTCGCTGAGCAGGTAGTTTCAGTATTTACCGGAGTGAGAGGATATTTAGATGATATAGATTTAAATAAGATAAAATCATTTGAAAAAAACCTAATCGAAAAAATTAAAAGTGAAAAACCTGAGATACTCGAGAATATTCAATCTTCAGGAAAACTAGAGGAAAATACAGAAAAATCTTTAATTCAAATTATAGAACAATATAAAAATACAAAAAATAATGCCTAGCTTAGATGATTTAAAAAAAAGAATAAAAAGTGTTAAATCCACACAAAAAATAACCAAGGCTATGAAAATGGTAGCAGCGGCTAAACTTAGAAAAGCCCAAGATAGTGCAGAGCGAGGGAGGCCTTATAGTGAAAAAATGCAAAACATAATATTAAATTTGACTAAGTCTGTAAGCGATCCTGAAAATGCTCCAAAACTTTTAATTGGAACGGGCAAAGATAAAATTCATCTTTGTATTGTTATGACAGCTGACAGAGGTTTATGCGGAGGCTTTAACTCAAACATCTGCAGACTGGCTAAAAATTATTTTAAAAAAATTTTAAATGATGGAAAAGAGCTTAAAATAGTTGCTGTGGGCTCTAAAGGTTTAGATCAACTTAAAAGAGAGTACGGAAATTACATTATAAAAAAAATAAGTTTTAAAGATAGAAAAAAAATAACATTTAAAGAAGCAGACGAAGTTGGTAAAGTAATTTTAGAACTCTTTAGTGAGGAAAAGTTTGATAAGTGTATATTATTTTATAATAATTTTAAAAATGTTATTACTCAAATTCCTCAAGCTCAACAAATTATTCCAGTTGAGATAGCAAAAAAAAGTGAAAGTGATATAGAAAAAAATTTTTATGAATTTGAACCAGATGAGGATGAAATATTAGAAGATTTACTACCTAAGAATATTTCAACTCAGGTATATAAAGCTTTTTTGGAAAATGCTGCAAGTGAACAAGGTTCAAGAATGACAGCTATGGACAATGCTACAAGAAATGCTGGAGATTTGGTAGACAAACTTACAATAAATTATAATAGAAGCAGACAGGCTTCTATCACTAAAGAGTTAATTGAAATTATATCAGGAGCGGAAAGTTTATAAAATTATGAGTAAAAGTGGAAAAATTACACAAGTAATAGGAGCAGTAGTCGACGTGAGTTTTGAAGGTGAGTTGCCGGAAATTTACACAGCTTTAGAGGCAAAAAATGACGGAAATAAACTTATTTTGGAAGTGGCACAGCACTTGGGGGAAAGCGGAGTAAGAACTATTGCAATGGACTCAACCGAAGGACTTAAGAGAGGAGATACAGTCTCAAATACTGGAAATCCTATTAGTGTTCCAGTTGGGCCAGAGACCTTAGGAAGAATAATAAATGTTATTGGGGACCCCATAGATGAAAAGGGAGAAGTAAAAACAAAAGAGAAATGGCCGATACATAGATCGGCACCAAAATTTACCGATCAATCTACTGACACGGAAATTTTGGTAACAGGAATAAAAGTTATAGATTTATTAGCGCCTTATGCTAAAGGTGGAAAAATTGGGTTGTTTGGCGGAGCCGGAGTTGGAAAAACTGTTTGTATAATGGAATTGATAAATAATATTGCAAAAGCTCATGGAGGCTTTTCAGTTTTTGCTGGTGTTGGAGAGCGTACCAGAGAGGGAAATGATCTTTACCATGAAATGATAGAGTCTGGAGTTATAAAAAAAGAGGGAAAAGGATCTAAAGCTGCTTTAGTATATGGTCAAATGAATGAGCCCCCAGGAGCAAGAGCAAGAGTTGCACTTACGGGATTAACAGTTGCTGAGTATTTTAGAGATAAAGAGGGTCAAGACGTTCTTTTTTTTATAGATAATATTTTTCGATTTACACAAGCAGGATCTGAGGTTTCTGCTTTGTTAGGAAGAATTCCTTCTGCAGTAGGTTACCAACCTACTTTAGCAACTGATATGGGAAACTTACAAGAAAGAATTACCTCAACAGGCAAGGGTTCAATAACATCCGTACAAGCAATTTATGTTCCCGCTGATGATTTGACTGATCCAGCTCCAGCAACGTCTTTTTCTCATTTAGATGCAACTACTGTACTCTCCAGGCAAATCGCAGAACTAGGTATTTATCCTGCAGTAGACCCACTTGACTCTACATCAAGAATTTTAGACCCTAGAGTTGTAGGAGATGAACATTATAGAGTAGCTAGAGAGGTGCAAAAAATTTTGCAAGCGTACAAGTCTTTACAAGATATTATAGCTATATTAGGCATGGATGAGTTATCCGAGGAGGATAAACTTACAGTAGCGAGAGCTAGAAAAATACAAAGATTTTTATCGCAGCCTTTTTTTGTAGCTGAGGTTTTTACGGGTTCACCAGGTAAACTAGTTGATCTTGAATCAACCATTAAAGGTTTCGACGCAATTTGCAAAGGAGAATACGATCACCTGCCCGAAGCAGCTTTTTACATGGTTGGCTCTATTGAAGAAGTTATCGAAAAAGCAGACAAAATAAAAAAAGAAACAAAAGTTGCATAATGTCTGAGAATTTTAATTTGGAAATAATAACTCCAGAAAAACCAATATTTAAATCAGAGACTAACCAGGTAACAATACCATCATTTGAGGGTCTTATGAGTATTTTAAAAGATCACATCTCATTAGTTACTTTTTTAAGACCAGGTTTTATAAAAGCTCAATCACAAAAAGGAGATGAAAAATTTTTTGTAGAAGAAGGAACAGTTGAATTAAATAATAATAACTTATTAATTCTTTCATCATCTGTAAAAAATGTCAAAAAAATGTCAAAAAAAGAAATTGATTTAATGATCCAGGAAGCCGAAAGAGCTTTTAACAATAAGGATATTAAAGATAAAGAAAAATATATTTTGTCGTACAAAATAGATACTCTAAAAGAAATTACAGTTTAAATTTCTGTAATTCTTTAACTAATGTCTTATAAATATTTTTTTTAAATTCCACAATTACATCGGGTAATTTATTTATCTCTAGCCATTTCCATTCAATAAATTCCGGTTTTTTTGTTTTCAAGTTAATTTCACTATCTGATCCCAAAAATCTTACAACAAACCACTTTTGTTTTTGACCTCTAAATTTGCCTTGCCATATAATTCCTACAAGATTTTCTGGCAATTCATATTCCAACCAATAATCTAACTCTTTTAAAATTTTGATTTTTTTAATACTAGTCTCTTCAAACAACTCTCTTTTCATTGCCTGTATAAGAGTTTCTCCTGGATCAACACCGCCTTGGGGCATTTGCCATTTATCGATAGGATTATCCTTTCTCTTTCCAACAAAAACTCTATTTTTTGAATTTAATACCGCTACTCCCACTCCTGTTCTTAGCGGTAGAGATTTGTCCTTCATAAATTAGGATACAAATAAATTAATAGCGTAATTTAGTTGATTGTCAGTTTTAGTGTTAATTTTAAAATCATCACCAGTTTCCTCTACAAAGATATCTGGTGTTACTCCAACTTCAGAAATAGACTTTCCTGATGGAAGATAATATTTTGAAATAGTTAGTCTCATTCCTCCCCCATTTTTTAATGGTATTATTGATTGAACGGAACCCTTGCCGTAGGTATTTTCACCTAAAATAATTGCTCTTTTGTGATCTTTTAAAGCTCCAGCTAATATTTCTGAGGCGGAAGCTGATCCACCATTGATCATAACAATTATTGGCTTACCATTGACTCCATCACCTTTTTTTGCAAAAAATTTTCTTGTTTCAATCAATCTTCTTCCCTTTGTAGAGACTATTTCGCCGCTATCCAGGAAAAAGTCAGTTATACTTATGGCTTGAGTGAGAAGGCCTCCAGGATTATTTCTTAAATCGATTATATATCCCACAGGTTTCTTATTTTTTTCAAATTTTCTAATTTCTTCAAAAAGCTGTTTAGCACTATTTTCATTAAATGATTTTATTTTCAAATAAGCTATCTTTTTTTTATCTTCAATTATTTTGGCATTTATAGATTTTACCTCAATTATTTTTCTTATTATTTTAAATTCCAAAGCTTTTTTTTTGCCCTTACGTCTTACAGTTAAATTTATTTTTGAACCAACTGGTCCACGCATCAATTTTACGGCTTCCATTAAAGATTTGCCCTGAACCTGCTCATTGTCGATTTTAACAATGTAATCACCCGCTTTAATACCAGCCTCTGACGCTGGTGTATTATCAATAGGAGCTATCACTTTAATCACTCCTGCTTCCATGCCTACTTCTATACCCAAGCCTCCAAATTCACCTTTTGTATCTGTCTGCATATCTCTAAACAATTCTGGCGTCATGTACGCTGAGTAAGGATCTAGTGATTGAAGTACGCCATTGATGGCAGAGTCCATTACTTCTGATTGATTTATTTCGTCCACATATTCACTTTGGACTTTTTCAAGAACTTCTGTGAACAAATCAATTTTTTTATAAAATTCATCTGAATTTTTTGAAAAAGAAGTTCCAAAAATACTGAAATAGACACAAATTGAAATATAAAATATTTTTTTCATATCATTGCTTTTTCTTTCGGAAGTGATTCTGACCACATTTTTTCTAAATCATAAAATTTTCGCTTCTCTGGATGAAAAAGATGAACTATTATATCTATTGCATCAACCAATTTCCAGTCACTACTATCTTTTCCTTCAATACGACAATCGTTCCATCCATTTTTTTTTAGTTCTAAAATTAATATTTCAGACAATGATTGTAAATGTCTAGAGGATGTACCAGATGCTATAATCATGTAATCAGCTATGTATGAGTGTTTTTTTAAATCTATTGATATTATATTGTTTGCTTTATTGCTATCTAATGTTTTTTCAATTATTTTTTTTATTCTGGATACTTCCATTAGTTATTTTTTTTCTTATAATATTTCCTTAGCTTAGTCGAGGAAATATCTATTTTTCTATTTTTAACAAAGATAATATGCTTATTTCTGGAGTATTTAACTGTGGCAGATTTTCTTGCTTTTTGGTCAAATCCCTCTCTAGAAAAGACAACTAGTTCACAAAAATTTAATATTTTTTTCCAATTAAGCCATCTGTGGAAATTTATCAGATTATCGGACCCTATGATTAAAAAAATCTTTTTATCTTTATTTCTTGATTTTAAATACTTCAATAACCTTATACTTCTTGAAGATTTAATTTTGGCATCTAAGTATTTTAATTCAATTTTTTTGTTATTTTTTAAAATAATCTTACATTTTTTAATTCTTTCATTTAACGATAGGTAAGGTTTTTTTTTTAGAGGATTTTGTTTTGTTATCACCCAGTATATTTTTTGTAATTTAAATTTTTTCAGGCTTATTTTAGAGATTTTTAAATGACCCATATGTGGTGGATCAAAACTACCTCCCAATACTCCAATTGCATTAGAATATTTTGTTATCATTCTTACTTTCTTATAATTCCTTTTCCAGTAACAATATATTTATAAGATGTAAGCTGATTTATTCCTACTGGTCCTCTAGGCGGAAGCTTGTTGGTGGAAATACCGATTTCTCCTCCAAAGCCAAACTCTCCTCCATCTGCAAATTGAGTTGAAACATTTTGCATAATTATTGCACTGTTGACTTTGTTAAAAAATATTTTTGCCGTTTTTTTATCATGGGTTATAATACTATCAGTGTGCATTGTTCCATATTTTAAAATATGTGATGATGCTTCATGAACATTCCTAACAGTTTTAATTGATAGTATTGAGTCTAAATATTCTGTACTCCAATCTTTTTCTTTTGCTACTTTAAGTTTGTTTTTGAAAAGTTTGTTTATTTTTTTATCAACTCTAACCTCACAACCAGAATCGATTAAAGAATTAATAATAGGTTTTGCATAAGTTTTTAAAAGTTTTTCATTTATCAGTAACGTCTCCAAAGACCCACATATGCTTGTTCTTCTCATTTTAGCATTAAGTATTATTTTATTTGCCATACTAAAACTCGAAGCACTATCCAGATAAATGTGGCAAATACCCTCTAGGTGCCCAATTGTATGTACTTTTGAAAACTTTTGAACTTTTTTAACTAAATTCTTCCCACCTCTAGGAACAATAACATCTATAAAATTACTCATTCCAGAAAGTAAATAATTTACAATCTTTCTATCTTTTCTATCTATAAACTGAACACAGTTTTTGTCTAAATTATTTTTTGACAGAGATTTTCTAAATAGATCCGATAAAATTTTGTTAGTATGAAAAGCTTCAGAACCACCCCTTAGAATTACACAGTTTCCTGACTTAAGACACAATGATGCAACATCTGAAGTTACATTAGGTCTACTCTCATAAATTACACCTATTACACCTATAGGCGTTGATATTTTTTTTATACTTAACTTATTAGGTCTTTTCCATTTTTCTAAAACTTTTCCAATTGGATTTTTATAATTTGCTATTGTAATAATCGACTTTCTTAAGTCATTTATTCTACTTTCATTAAGAATTAGTCTATCAATCAAATGTTTTTTTTTTGCTTTTTTAATATCCTTAACGTTAGCCATAAGAATTAATTTTTTATTTTTAAAAATGTTTTTACTATAATCCTTTAAAACAGACTTAATTTTTCTATGATCTATATTTTTTAATTTTTCAAAAGCTTTTCTAGATTTATTGCCAATATTTTTTAAATATTTCATTTTATAATTTTACCATATCATCTTTGTGAACTACTTCAGACTTACTTGGATAACCTAAAATATTCTCTATTTCATTACTATGTTTACCTTTTATTTTGTTAATTTCTGAAGATGTAAAAGATGAAAGCCCACGTGCCAGATTAGTTTCTTTCTCATCTATTATTAATATATTTTCCCCTTTTTTAAATTCCCCAGTAACCTTTTTTATACCTGCAGCTAACAAACTTTTTCCTTTAAATAATGCTTTTGCCGCTCCGTCATCTACATAAATTTTTCCTGAAGAATTCAGCGAGCTTATGATCCATTTTTTTCTTGCATCTAAAGTGGATATTTTTGGAACAAAACAAGTATAATTTTTAGTTTTTAGCATATTCTCAATTGGATTATTTTTTACGCCATTTGCTATAAACATTTGGCAACCTGCATTAATACAAATTTTTGCTGCATCTAACTTAGTAACCATTCCACCAGATCCATAATTGTTTATTTTTTTGTCTGCAAGTTCATATATTTCTTTGCTTATATAATTAATCTCTTTTATAATTTTTTTCTTATCTGACTTGTCATACAATCCATCAACATCAGAAAATATAATTAAAGTATCCGCCCCAATGATTTGAGCTACTCTGGCGGCTAAACGGTCATTGTCTCCGTACTTAATCTCTGACGTAGCTGTACTATCGTTTTCATTAACAATTGGAATTGCATTAATTTTAAATAAATTTTCAAAAGTTCTTCTCACGTTTAAAGCTCTTCTTCTTTGTTCTGTATCATCTAAGGAAATTAAAATTTGACCAGTTTTAAATTTGTTCTTTTCAAATATTTTTTGAAATTCACCTGCTAAATGAATTTGTCCGACAGCAGCTATTGCTTGACTCATTTCTAACTTTATTTTTTTATTTTTATTTTTTAAGTGTCTTTGACCTAGAGCTATAGCTCCAGACGAGACTATCGCTATTTCCTTGCCTTCAAAATTTTTTTTAATATCTTTTATTAAACTACCTACCCATTTTTTTTTAAATTTTCCTTTTTTATCAACAACAGTAGATGAACCTAATTTAATTACTATTTTTTTAGAGTTATTTATTGACATTTTTTATTAAAACCTTTTTTATTTTATTAATATCTTTTTGTGAAAACACTGAAATAAAATCAGATTCCTTATTAATTTTTTTTTTAAAATTTTTCAATTTACCTTGTATCTCTTTTTTCTCTAACAAATCTGATTTGTTAAAAAAAATAATCTCTTTCTTCATTGATAATTTTTTATCATAAGTTGTTAATTCAAGCTTAATTTTTTTGTAGTTTTCTACTAAATTTTCCTCAGTTATATCTAATAGATGAAGTAAAATTTTACATCTTTCTATATGTCTCAAAAATTTATCTCCAAGGCCAATTCCTTTATGAGCCCCTTCAACTAGACCAGGTATATCTGCTAGAGTAATTTCTTTATTATCAAAGTATGTTACTCCAAGATTAGGATTAATTGTTGTAAAAGGGTAACTGGCAATTTTAGGCTTAGCTCTAGTAAGAGCTGCCAACAAACTTGATTTACCTGCATTAGGCAAACCAATAATTCCTATATCTGCAATAACTTTTAATTGTAACCAAATCCAAAACTCTTCTCCATTTTTTCCAAGTGTTTTTTTCTTAGGGGCTCTATTTGTTGAACTTTTAAATTTTAAATTGCCAAAGCCTCCTTTCCCACCTGAAGCAACTAAATATCTTTCTTTATTTTTTGTAAAATCAAAAATTAGAGTATTGTTATCCTCTTCATATAGTTGAGTTCCTAAAGGAACCTTTAAAATCAAATCTTTGCCGTTAGCACCAGTTTTATTTTTTTTACCACCCGAGTTACCATGTTCAGCTTTAAAATGTTGAGCATATCTGTAATCAATTAGAGTATTAAGATTACGATCAGACTCAAAGATTATAGATCCACCGTCGCCACCATCTCCACCATCAGGGCCTCCAAATTCAACAAATTTTTCCCTACGAAAACTTGCCGATCCGGCTCCACCGTTCCCTGCTTTAATATAAATTTTTGCTTGATCTAAAAATTTCATTTTGGATTTTTAAATAACTTTTGTTATTTATAAAATTAATTGGGGATAACAGAAACAAATGTTCTATCTGCTTTTGATTTTTTAAATTTTACTTTACCTTTAATTAGAGAAAAAATTGAATGATCTTTCCCCATACCCACGTTTTGACCTGGGTGAATTTTTGTTCCTCTTTGTCTGACTATTATGTTTCCTGGTACGACTATTTGATCACCATATCTTTTAACTCCTAGACGTCTGCCTTTACTATCTCGTCCGTTTCGCGAAGATCCACCAGCTTTTTTTGTTGCCATTTTTTCCTACTTAATTTTTAAACTTTTTTTTGTTTGTTTTTTAGTTTCTTTAACTTTAGGCGATTGTTTAGCCTGTTTTAGAGTTGTTTGCAATTTTGACTCAGCTATTATTTTACCATCTTTTGACATTATTTTAGTTATCTGAATTTTTGAGTGTTGTTGTCTATGTCCATTTTTTTTTCTAGAGTTTTTTCTTCTTCTTTTGTGAAAAACTAATATGGTTCTGTCTTTTACATTTTCTAATAATTTAGCCTCAACTATAGCTCCATTAATTTTTGGGTTTCCAATCTCTGTATTCTTATCATCGTTTAATAACAGAACATTTTTAAACTGAATAGTTTTTCCTTTTTCAGCTTGTAATTTTTCTACCTCGATAATTTTGCTTGCAGAAACCTTATATTGTTTTCCACCAGTTTGTATGATTGCAAATGACATAATTTTTGTTCCTTTAAATTTAAAGCAATATAACTTGAAACACTTTCAAGTCAAGATTTATAGAGTTAAAATTGATCTTTTAAATCGCGAAGTTTTTTAAAAACTTCCTCATCGGGGGCATTAATCATTTTTAGATCCTTTTTTAGAGAGGGCAAGTCGCATCTCAAAAAAATATTTGTTTTAATCTCATCTTCTAGAGAAGTAGGCAAAGTAGGTTTTTTTGATTGAAGCTGTAGGTTTATCCATTTTAATTTCTTCTCTAAATACTTATTATTAATTTCATATTTCAAACAAAATTCGATATTTTTTTTTGTATACTCGTGTCCACAAAAAATCTTTGTATTAGAAGGAAGTTTTTTCAATTTATTTAAAGAATTGTACATTTGTTTATAAGTTCCCTCAAAAATTTTTCCACAGCCTAGTGAGAATAAAGTATCACCAGTAAAAACAATTTTTTCTGATTTAGAGTAAAAAGCTATGTGTCCCTTTGTGTGTCCAGGTATAAATAATATTTGAAATTTTATGTCACCAAACTTAAAAACATCACCTTCCACAACTTTATAATCAATATCTGGAATTTTCAATTCATCAATTTTGGAAGCTACAATTTTTGAGTTATATTTTTTTTTTAGTTCCTCGTTACCTCCTATGTGATCTTGATGATGATGAGTATTTAATATAAAGTCTAACTTTTTATATTTTATTTGGATTTGATCGTCTATTATCTTAAACTCAGAAGGATCAACAACTCCAACTAAATTAGTATTATTATCTTTGATCAAATAACTGTAATTATCAGTTAAGCATTTGATAATAGAAATTTCCATCATTTAACTAAGTAAAAATATTCCAATTTTAGAAAAAAGATTCTTAATTTCAAGATTATTTTTATTTATTTCTGAAGTTCTATTTTCATTTAAACCTATAATTTTATCAATTTTTATTTTTTTGTCTCTGCAGAGGTAGAATAAATCTTTTATAGTACACATATGTAGATTTGGAGTATCATGCCAGTTGTAAGGTAGAGTCTTGGTTACTGGCATTTTCCCAAAAAATAATAAACTGGTTCTCACTTTCCAGTATCCAAAATTAGGAATAGAAACTATTGCTGACTTACCTACTCTTAGTAAATCTTTTAGAACTTTTTCTGGATTGTAAAAAGCCTGAAGAGTCTGACTTAATATTACATAATCAAAAGAGTGATCAGGGAATTGATTAAGCTCAGTTTCAGCATCTCCTTCGATGACTGATAGACCTTTATTTATACATTTTTTTACGTGTTCCTCTTTAATTTCTAATCCACGAGCTTCTATATTTTTTTCACTAATCAAAAGATTCATCAGAGATCCATCGCCACAACCTACATCTAAAACTCTGATGTTTTTTGGCAATAATTCTGCTATTACTTTAAATTCCTTTTTCATTTTCAAATTTTATTTGCATTGAGTCTATGAAACCTTTGATGGTTTTTAAAAATTCAGGCTCATTTACTAAAAAAGAGTCGTGCCCTTTGTCCGTCTTAATTTCAGCGAAAGAAACATTTGCACCAGCAGAATTTAACGCGATTACAATATCCTTATTCTCCTTTGTCGTATAAAGCCAATCAGATGAAAAAGAGATAACCAGAAATTTAGTATTTTGCTTTTTAAACGCTTGAACTAAACCACCCTTGAATTGTTTAGATAGATCAAAATAATCCATTGCTCTTGTTATATATAAAATTGAATTAGCATCAAATCTTTCTACAAAAGTATAACCTTGGTGTCTTAGATAACTTTCAACTTGGAAATCAGCATTAAAACTAAATTCGTAATCAGCTTTTTCTTGAAGTTTTCTTCCAAATTTTTCTTGCATACCCTTTTCTGAAAGGTAGCTTATGTGTCCAACCATTCGGGCTACAGCCAAACCATTTTTTGGTTGAGTATTTTTTTTTAAATATTCTCCATTGTCCCATGAAGGATCAGCCATAATAGCTTGTCTTGCTAATTCATTTAAAGCAATATTTTGAGCGCTGTGACTTGTACTACAAGCTATAGGTATTGCTGAAAAAGTTCTATTAGGAAAAGTAGAACAAAATTGTAATAATTGCATTCCACCCATAGAACCCCCAGTGGCACATAAAAGTTTTTCTACACCCAAATGATCCAAAAGACTTTCCTGAGCTTTTACCATATCTCTTATGGTTATGACTGGAAAATTTAATCCATAAGGTTCATTTGTTTTTTTATTAATTTCCTTCGGTCCCCACGAGCCCATACACCCACCAATAACATTAGCGCAAATTACAAAATATTTATTAGTATCTATTGCTTTACCTGGTCCTACAGCCGTTACCCACCAACCTTCTTTTTTTGTTATTGGATTTGTCCCGCTTACAAATTGATCACCCGTAAGAGCATGAAAAACCAGTATAGCGTTATTTTTCTTTTTGTTTAATTTTCCATAGGTTTCGTAAGCCAAAGGAAAATTACTAACAGTTTGCTTACAGTCCAGCAAAAGTGGCTTGGTTATATTAATCTTTTTAACATTTTCTAATTTATAGTTCATATAAAAAAAAAGCCCAGCTAGACCGGGCAAAACCCTGTTTAGCTGCATTTAGTTTAGCGCTCGCAATTTGGTTAAATCAGCGCTATGGATTAATACTAAATCGTTCTAAACTTGTCAAATTCATATAGAATGAATCGTAGAAATTTTAGAGCTTTTTATATATTAACTTAAAGAAATATGAATTTACCAGAACCTAGAAAATTTAATGCTCAAAAGTATGAGGCTGGACTTAGCCAGTTTCAAAAAAAACTATCAAAAATTAAACTTTCTGCAAATGAGTCAGCTTTAGGACCAAGCCCTAAAGCAGTAAAAGGATATAATTCAATATCCAAGATTTTGAAAAAATATCCAGATTTTAGAAATTCATCTTTAGTAAAAACTCTTTCAAAAAAATTTGGGTTAGATCCAAAAAGAATAATTATTGGCTCGGGCTCAGATCAAATTTTTGAATTAATATGTAGAGCATTTTTAAAGAAAGGTGATGAAGTAATAGTTCCACAACACAGCTTTATCATTTACAGAATTTATAGTAGAATATGTGGAGCAAAAGTATTTTTTGCTAAAGAAAATAATTTTAAAATTTCTATAAAAAATATTATTTCAAAAGTTACAAAAAAAACTAAAATAGTATTTTTGGCAAATCCAAATAATCCTACAGGAACTATCATAAGCAAAAAGGAGCTATTACAATTAAGAAAAAAACTTAGAAATAATATATTATTAGTTGTTGATGATGCTTATCACGAATATGTGAAAGATAAGCAGTACTCTTCAGGTCTTAGTTTATTCTCTAATTCAAAAAATGTTATTATTACAAGAACATTTTCAAAAATTTATGGATTAGCCGGTCTTAGAGTCGGATGGGGATATGGCCCAAAAAAATTAATAGAAGCATTAGATCTTATTAAACCTCCATTTAATGTAAACAGCGCTGCTTTACTAGCAGCCTCAGAAGCCATTAAAGATAATAAATGGCTAAAAAAAGAGATCTTGCACGTCAATAAATGGTCTAATATTTTTTTTAAAACGTTTAAAGAACTTAAGATAGAAACTAACAGAGGAAAGGCAAATTTTATGTTAATAAATTTTAGCAAAATTAAAAAAAATTCAAAAAATATTTTTTTAAAATTAGCAAAATCAGGTATTTTAGTAAGAGATATGAGTGTATACAATATACCTAATAGCTTAAGAGTAACAATAGGTAATTCTTTAGAAAATAAAAAATTTATTTTGAAATTAAAAAAAATTATTAATGTTTAATAAAATATCAATTATTGGATGTGGATTAATTGGTTCTTCTATATTAAGGGCTATAAAAAAAAATAAAATATCAAAATCAATCCAAGTTTATGACAAATCAAAAGAGGTAAATTCCTTCTTAAAAGAAGAAAAATTAAATGAACATATTTCAAATGATATTTCTTCAGTTGTGAAAAATACTGATCTTATTATAATTGCAGCTCCATTAAGCTCTTATAAAGAAATTTTTTTATCCATCAAAGATCATATAGATCAACAAACTATAATAACGGATACAGGTTCAGTTAAACGAGAAGTAAATAAGATAGTTGAAGGATTTAACCTAAAGAATGTATCCTGGATTGCCTCCCACCCAATTGCAGGAACAGAGGAAAGTGGACCCAAAGGTGGCTTTGCAGAACTGTTTGTAAATAGATGGTGCATTATTTCCCCGGAAGAAAAAACAAAAGAAAATGACATTGAAAAAGTAAGAAAGTTTTGGGAGCTTATGGGTAGTAAAACTAAAATAATGAACTCAAATGAACATGATTATATTTTATCATTAACCAGCCATCTTCCACACGCGATAGCATATAATCTTGTTAGATCAGCTATAAAAAATGAAGATAAATTCAAGGAAGAAGTAATTAAATACAGTGCAGGGGGGCTAAGAGACTTTACAAGAATTGCCTCTTCTGACCCGATAATGTGGAGAGATATTTTTATAGATAATAGTGAAAATATTTTAAAAGTTCTAGAGTCGTTTTCAAATAATTTAGAAGAAATGAAAAAAGCTATTAAAGAGAAAGATAGCAGCAAATTAATCCAAATTTTTTCTTCTACTAAAAATGTGAGAAAAGAAATTATAAAAGCTGGCCAAGATACTAATAAACCTGATTTTGGCAGAAAGAAAAATTAAGTTAATTTTTCTATCTCAGAATATATGTTATTTTCAAGTTCACTTAAAAATTTATTATTTTCTAATCCAGGCATTATAGGTTTAAGAAATGAAATGTGAATATCACCAGAATTTTTAATGAATTTATTTTTTGGCCATATTTTACCAGTATTCAAAGCAACCGGTATGCAAGCTATATTAAGTGTGCTATAAATTCTTCCAACACCTTTTTTGAAAGGCACACGCTCACCAAATTTTACTCTAGTTCCTTGTGGAAAAATAAGAAGAGGTCTATTTTCTTTATCAACAACTTTTTTAATTTTTTCAAAAAAATTAAGATTTTCTTTTGTTGTCGTCTCTCTAATTATTTCAATTGAACTTATTTTCTTAAGGTACCATCCAAATATTGGAATTTTTAAAAGTTCTTTTTTTAAAATAAAAATTGGAAAGTTAATTGGGGACTGTAAAATAAAAGTTTCTAATAAGGATTGATGAGCGGAAGCAACAAAAAATTTATCTACTTTTTTAAGATTTTCTATTCCGTGAAAAATAACTTTGGTATTTAAAGTTATTTTTAAAATTAATATAATTGCATTTGCCAAGAACTTTCCAAACATTAAAGCAATTTTTTTTGGCAGGAAAAGAGATGGTAGAGCAATTATTAACACTGCTATTACCACCAAGTAGAATAAAAAATTAAATATCAGAGATTTAATAAACTGCATTAAACTTTTATAAGTTCTAACAATTTTTGTCTTTTTCTAATTACTTTAATTTTATTTTTAAAGACAAGAAATTCAGATATTAAAGGTCTTGTATTGTAATTAGATGATAGTGAAGAACCATATGCACCTACATTAATTACTGCTACGAAGCTATTTTCTTTTAGTCTTTGAAATTTTTTATATTTGATAAACTTACAAGAAGTTTCACAGACAGGACCAACAAATTCTGTAACTCCTTTGGTTTTTTTACCAGTTTGTAATACTGGAACTATTTCATGAATAGCATCGTATAAAGCAGGTCGCATAAAGTCATTCATTCCAGCATCAAGGATAATAAAAGATTTATTTTTCGTTTTCTTTATATACTGAACTTTAGAGACTAATATACCCGCATCACCAATTATTGATCTCCCAGGCTCAAAAATTATTTCGCAATTAAATTTTTTTTTAAATTTATAAACTAATTTAGAATAATTATTCAATTTAATTTTTTTGTCATTTTTTTTATAACTAATTCCAAAACCTCCACCTAGATCAATATATTTAAATTTTATTTTTGTTTTTTTAATAACATCAGAAATTACATTAAGAGATTTTTTATATGGGTTGTCAGAAAGTATTTGACTGCCTATATGTACGCTTAAAGCATTTAATTTTAAATATTTTAATTTAGATATCTTAAAGCAAATTTTTAAAAGCTCTTTTTTTGAAACCCCAAACTTATCTTCTGCTTTTCCGGTAGAAATTTTTTTATGCGTATTAGCGAATATATTAGGGTTCAGTCTTATTCCTATTGTAGTTTTTTTATTCATTTTTTTTGATATTTTGTTAATCAATAATGCTTCACTCTCAGACTCAATATTAATTAAAAGAATTCTTTTTCTTATTGCCAATCTAAGCTCTTCCTCACTTTTACCAACACCAGAAAAGACTATTTTACTTGGTTTAATTCCCGCTCTTAAAGCTTTTAATAGCTCACCTTGGGAAACAACATCTGCTCCAGAACCTAAATTTTTTAAAAATTTTAAGATAAATGGATTTGAATTTGATTTAACAGAGAAGCAAACAAGAGGATTTACGTTTTTAAAATCTTTAATAAAACTTAAATAATTTTCTTTTATCTGTGAACTTGAATACAAATAAAACGGCGTTACATGCTTTTTAGCAATATTTTGTATAGATAAATTTTCAATAAAAAATTTTTTTTGAATATGTTTAAAACAGGACATTAATTACATCAAATTATTTTAGTTTCCTTTAAAAGCTCTCCTTGGTATTGGGGGTCAGATTTTTTTCCGCAATTAAACAAAATAAATAAACTTATGAAAAGGATAAAAAATATTCTCATTAAATTTCCCTTTTATATTTTTTTATCATTTTTTTAATATTTTTTTCAGCAGTTCCTCCATAAGAAGATTTAGAATTCATAGAATTTTTCACTTTAAATACTTTTATTACTTTTTTATCCAAATCTTTATAAAATCTTTTTAATTCAATTAGAGTTAATTTATCTAGAGTTTTTTTATTTTTTTCAGCATAATTAACAAGTTTTGATGAAATCAAATACGATTGTCTAAAAGTTAATTTTTTTTCTTTTACTAAATAATCTGCAAAATCTGTGGCTGTTGTGTATCCTACATTTGCCATTTTAAGCATTCTTTCTTTTGACGGTTTTAAGCTTTTAATTAATTCATTGCTCATTATTAAAGTATCTTTTAATGTATCATAACCATCAAAAACTAGAGACTTATCGTCTTGCAAGTCTTTAAAGTAAGAAATTGGCAACCCTTTCATTATTGTTAGTATTGAATTTAATTTTCCATAATTAATTCCTGTTCTTCCTCTAATCAATTCAGCTGGATCTGGATTTTTCTTTTGAGGCATAATAGATGATCCAGTAAGCATATTGTCTTCGAAACCAATTAATTTATAGGCATCAGAATTTAAAATAATAAAATCTTCAGCTAATCTAGATAAGTGCATTGCACAAACAGCACTAGCATATAAAAAATCTATTGCAAAATCTCTATCCGACACCGAGTCAATTGAGTTATCAGTTGGTTTTTTAAAACCAAGTTTTTTCGCAGTGTACTTTCTATCTATTTTATAAGATGTTCCCGACAAAGCAGCCGCTCCTAAAGGAGACTCGTCTAATAATTCTAAATTATTTAAGAATCTTTTTTTATCTCTTTTAAGCATCTCATAATATGCCAGAAGATAGTGAGCAAAAGAGATAGGTTGAGCATTTTTCAAATGTGTAAAACCAGGCATAACCGTACCAATATTGTTTTCTGCTTTTCTAACCAGAGTTTTCATAACTTCATTCAGATCTTTTGTAATTTCTTTTGATGCATCTTTAATCCAAAGTTTAAAATCTGTAACAACTTGGTCATTTCTAGATCTTGCTGTGTGGAGATATCCGGCAGAGGGACCAATTAAATCAAATAATTTTTTTTCAATATTTAAATGAATATCCTCATATTTTTCCTTAAATTTAAATTTCCCTTTTTCAATTTGTGATCTGATTTTACTCAAACCATTTATAATTTTTTTTCCATCTTTTGCCGGAATAATTTTTTTCTTCACAAGCATTTTTGTATGGATTAATGAAGCAAACAAGTCCTCTTTATAAAGTCTTTTATCAACTTTTATAGAGGAACCTATTCTTTCAAAAGATTTAGATGTGCTTAGACTAAATCTTTTTGACCAAACATTTCTATTATTTTTTTTCATTTTCCTACCTTTTTAATTTAAATCAATATTAAAATTAGTAAATCCTAAAATTTTTATACACCTTTTATTTATCATTAGCATTGAGTTTTTAAAAAGATATAATTAATTTTGATAAAAATGAGCTATTCATTAAACGCAATCGTTTTAGAACCAATTTCTAAAGAAAAACCAAAAAATGCTATAATACTTTGTCATGGTTATGGCGGAGATGGTAAAGATATTTCTCTCTTAGCAAATTATTGGCGAAACTATTTAACAGATACCATATTTATTTGTCCTGATGCACCAGAAAAATGTTCAGTAAGTCCAACTGGGTTTCAGTGGTTTGATTTAGTAGATAGAACAGAAGATGAAATTTTGACAAAATCTTTAGTAGCAGAAATCAAATTAAATAATTTAATAGACGAAGTAAAAAAAAAATATAGTTTGAATTCTAATCAGATAGCTTTAGTTGGTTTCAGTCAAGGATCAATGATAAGTCTACAAACTGGAATAAAAAGACAAGATCAGATCAATTGTATTATTGGTTACTCTGGAAAAATTATTAATATAAATCATTTAGAAAAAAATATAAATTCAAGACCAGAAATAATATTAATGCACGGTGAACATGACCAAGTGGTTCCAATTAGTTTTTTATTAGAAGCAAAAGAATTTTTTAATAACAAACAATACAAAATACAAACAAAAATTTTCAAAAACTGCGAACATCGAATACCCTCTGAAGGATCAAGTATAGGACTAGAATTTATAAAAAAAAACCTATATTAAAAATTTATTCTAATCTTAATAAAATTATAACTTGATATAATTAGTTTTATCAGATAACTTTTAAGCATGATTATTTCAGCAACTGAAAAAGTTCCACTTGAAAAATGTCCAGCTCTAGTCTTGAATGCTGATTTCAGGCCTTTAAGTTATTATCCGTTGTCTTTATGGTGCTGGCAAGATGCTGTTAAGTCAGTTTTTCTGGATAGAGTGAGTATTGTTTCTAACTATAAAAGAAAAGTTAGAAGTCCGTCTTTTGAAATGAACTTACCAAGTGTAATAGCTCTTAAAAGTTTTATTAAACCATCTGAAAATCCAAATTTTACAAGATTTAATGTTTTTCTTAGAGATAAATTTACTTGCCAGTATTGTGGTGACAAAAAAGATCTTACCTTTGACCATCTGCTACCTAAATCTAAAGGAGGAATTACTGACTGGGAGAATGTAGTGACTGCTTGTTCTTCTTGCAATGTTAGAAAAGGTGGCAATCTTTATTCTGATTGTGATTTAAAATTATTCAATAAACCTTATAGACCTACTATTGATGATTTGCACAAGAACGGAAGAAATTTTCCTCCAAATTTTCTGCATGAAAGTTGGATGGATTATTTATACTGGGATATTGAACTAGAGCCTTAAATTTATATTTTTTCAGAAATTACTATTGCAATTTTAGAAGAAGTTTTTATTATTTTATCCATAAGTCCGTATACCCCTTCTTTGGTTGCTCCTTTATCATAAGCAATTTCTTTATGGTGTAACTCATCTTCTCTAAATTTGACAATTTTGTTTTTTAAATCTTTTTCATCTTCTTTTAGTTTAAAAGTTTGACTTTTGTAATGGCCATCTATCACTTCTTCAACCGAAGCAGTACATAACATAGCCGCTTTTTTTCCAAGCATTGCAGTACCAAAACCCAGGGTTACACCTAATATATCCCAGATAGGAAGTAATTTTGTAGGTTTTATATTCCTTTTTTTTATTTCTTCATTAAAATAATCAAAATGTTCTTTTTCGTGTTCTTTCATTTTCTCAATCTCCATTTTTAAATCTTCATCTAGTTTAAAAGTTTTTAGCGCAAGCAATTGTCCTTCATATATCTTAATAGCGCCTCTTTCTCCCGCATGATCAACTCTAATAATTTCTTCAACCACTTTTTTGTCAGTTTTTTCCATAATTTATAAATAATTTTAATAATATAATACTAATTACAAGTGATAAAAATGCGTTTATTGTAGCAAGCGATAATCCAAAAATCCTAATAGTTACGTCTTTGCAGCTAATTATCTCTGCGTTCATTTGTTTTAAAAGACTCTCCCTAGTAAGGCTTAAACTATCTGAGCTTAAACTACACACTAAAGACTCTCGAAAATATCCCTCCTCAATACCGAAATGATAAAAAGATACTATTGTTCCAAATAAAAAAAGCAAACTTAAAATTAAATAAACCGATCTCTCAAATTTTTTCAAAAAAATTACAAAAAAAGATAAAATGATAGAGAGAAAATAAGGTATTCTTTCTATCAAACAAAGATTGCAAGGCTTATGTTCCAAGACATATTCTATAAAGTAGGCAGCAAATAATACAATAATACTAAAAACGATTATTAGGTTAAATATAGATCTATTACTGATTTTAGCCATAATATTTTAACAAGAAATAACCAATTATTATTATTAATAAAATAATTATAGATATAATTATTGACCATTTTGCACCCTGCTTTTCAAGAAAGGGACCAAATTTTTCTCCATATTTATATGTCAAAAAGGAAACAAGAAAAAATCTTGAACCTCTTGTAACTAAGCAAATAACTATAAAAGAAAAAATATTGAAGTGAATAAATCCACTTGAGATTGTCAAGAGCTTGAACGGCAACGGTGTGAAACCAGCAGTAAAGAGTATACCCAACCATGAAAAAAAACCTCCTTTGGAAGAAAATTTTTCTTTAAGAAAATTTGGATCTTCATACCCATATAGCTCGAAAATTTTTACTCCAATTTCATTAAAGAAGACATAACCAATTAGATACCCAAAAAGAGCCCCTAAAACTGATGCCAGAGTTGCTATAGTAGCTATTTTTATAAATTTATTTTTTTTTGCTACCACCATAGGAACAATCATAACGTCCGGTGGTATAGGAAAAAATGAGCTTTCTATGAATGCCTCAAAGGCTAGAAGTGGATTTGCATATTTATGCCCCGCCCATGATACGCATTTGTCATATATTTTTTTTATCATTTTTTTATTGCGTCTTTAATTAATTCAAAACATAATGATTTTATAAACATAAATTTTATGAAGATAAAGGGCGAATGGTGGAACTGGTAGACGCGCCGGACTCAAAATCCGGTGGTAGCAATACTGTGAGAGTTCGAGTCTCTCTTCGCCCAC
>MDTG01354186.1_pt1 | contig 26952 bp, 25 predicted proteins | sample 811421 | NCBI WGS metagenome assembly MDTG01 (sample SAMN05326645, study PRJNA326480) | marine metagenome | isolation source: seawater | place: Pacific Ocean: South East | collected 2011
ATGTTGATGACCGATCCTGTACGTGCCATCGCTTCCACTAGATCGGTCTGGCGGGCCAGAAAGGCTGGTAGCTGGATGATGTCGCAGACTTCAGACGCAGGAGCCGCCTGCTCAGGACTGTGAATATCGCTGATGACAGGGATGTCATGAGTTTCCTTGACGGCTCTGAGAATTTCTAAGCCTTTGCTCAATCCGGGGCCTCTGTAGGAACGAATTGATGATCGATTCGCTTTGTCGTAAGAAGCCTTGAAGACCAAAGGGATGTCGAGCTTCTTACAGATTTGTTTATATTGACCAGCTACCTGCAGGGCGAGGTCTTTTGACTCCAAAACATTGACGCCACCGATCAGCACAAAAGGGGCGTTATTGGAGAAAGTGATCGATTCAAGGGAGACCTGCCGTGCAGCCATGGTGTCTCTACAAAGGGCAGTACCTTAAGCCTGGGTCCAGAGTAGGTCTTAACCTTCATTCTCGCGGGTGCACCAAGTGGTGACAGTGAGTCCAATTCCTATATTCATCGGTTATGACAGTCGAGAGCGGGCCGCTACCAATGTTCTGATCGACAGCTTGTATCAGAACAGCACCGCTCCTCTGGCAATCACACCTCTCGTGACACCAAACCTGCAAGCTCAAGGGCTCTTCAGGCGAGAACGTGATCCAAAGCAGAGCACAGATTTCTCTTTCACTCGTTTTCTGGTTCCTTATCTAATGGGCTACCGGGACTGGGCACTGTTCATGGACTGCGACATGCTCTGTCGAGGCGATATCAAGAGCCTATGGGACCAACGAGACGATCGCTTCGGTGCCATGTGTGTTCAGCACGAGCACGTGCCAAGTGAGACGGTGAAGTTTCTGGGTGAGGCGCAGAGTGCCTATCCGAAGAAAAACTGGAGCTCACTGATGCTGCTTAACTGCAGTCGTTGCAAACAACTGACAGTTGATTACGTCAACACGGCCACCGGTATGGAGCTGCATCGCTTCCATTGGCTTGAGGGTGATCACGAGATTGGATCTCTCAATTCACGATGGAATCATCTCGTTGATGTTCAGGAGGCACCTGCCGCTGCAGTGGATGAAGGTGGCCCTCAAATGCTGCACTGGACCCTGGGTGGACCTTGGTTCCGTGAACAACGAACAATGGGGGGAATTCTTGCAGCTGAATGGTTTGGGGCACGTGATGAAGCCATGAAATTGTGGGATTGACACGAAGATGAGGTTGTCGACCATTCAGCGATCAGTTGTAGCGGTGCCAGCCCGGTTGGCTTCATCGCGACTACCCAACAAAGTGCTAGCTGACATCGGAGGCGAGCCAATGATCAAGCGTGTGCTGGATCGTTGCTCGGAGGCAGAGGGTCTCTCCTCTGTGGTGCTATGTACCGACAGTGAGCGATTGCACAAATTAGCTACGGCTTGGGGGTATCCCGTTTTAATGACAGCAGAGGCATGCCGCTCCGGTAGTGAACGAATTGCCTCTGTGGCGGCTGATCTTGTTGCATTGGCCTGGGGAGAGCAGGCGGCTGAATGGAATTCCGCGCAACGGCAGCGACGATTATCAAGCACAGCCGTGGTCAATGTGCAGGGAGATCAGCCTTTTCTAGATTCCGCAGTTGTCACGCAAATGGTTATTGAGCTTGGTAGTCGAGACCCAGTACCGGCGGCCGTGACTCCCGTTTATATGCTCTCGGCTTCAACTATTCACAATCCAGCGATAGTGAAGACATTGCTGTCCCACGATAATCGAGCACTTTACTTTTCACGATCCGCAATTCCGCATGTGAGAGATGTTGATCCAGCTGATTGGCATCGACATGCCACCTACTGGGGTCATGTGGGTATGTATGGATTTCGCGGGGATATCCTTGCGAACTGGGATAAGCTTCCAATATCGCCACTCGAAGGCTTAGAACGCCTCGAACAACTACGCTTGATTGAAGCTGGTCACACAATTGCGACGTTCCCTGTCAGTGGGACCTCCTTGTCTGTTGATACTCCAGAACAGCTGGCTGAAGCTCGCCAACTTGCAGCAAGTTCTTACTGATTGGCACGCCATAGATATTGATATAAACACTTTATACACCTAGCAGTAGCAAAAAATTAATTGTTGATTTTCATAAATACAAGCCTAATCATGCAGACATAAAAACTGCCGCACTAGTGAGAATGGGATAAAAAAATCACCCAAAATAACTATTATGCAAGGAAGAAAGATGGGCTATAAATGACAAATCAAGAAATGACTGAGTTACAGAGCTTGGCGTTACATCTACAACTGATATTCACAGAAGAAAGGCCTCACGCAAGCCCAGCTTGCACTAAATCGTGCAAGCGAAGCAAGCCTTCAAATGTGCCGTTGGAATTAACAACAGGCATTACCGAAATCGGCTTCCGCTGATTGTGTTCCATCCTCTGAATAGCGTCAACGGCAAGCATGTCATGCCGCACGGTAATGGGATCAATAGTCATTAGATCCTCCGCAGTAAGCAGAGCCCACTGCGAGGGAGCATGAGAACGCAACCCACGACGTAAATCACCGTCCGTGATCAACCCCAAGAGACGGTTTGGATGATTTGGATCTTCTACCCAACCATTGCCGATGGCACCTTGCGTTAGCTTAGAAATAACCTCTGGCAAAGTCGTAGTGGGTTGCAATGGAGGCAAATCGTCAGCAACAACCATCAAGTCGGCCACCGTCATGGTTAACCGCTTACCAAGTGAACCCGCAGGATGATTCAAGGCAAAATCAGCGAGTGAAATGCCACGGCGTTCCATCCAAACGGCGGCAAGTGCGTCGCCAATCGCCATCGCAACAGCAGTGCTAGCGGTTGGAGCAAGATTGAGAGGGCAAATTTCCTTGTCAACAAAGGCCTCAAGGGTGACGTCACTGCCTTTGCCTAATGAAGAGTCAGCCTGGCCAACCAGAGCAATTCTTGAGATGCCACGACGTTTCAAATGAGGAAGAAGTTCGAGTAGCTCACTGGTTTCACCACTATTAGATAACAAGAGGCATACGTCGTCAGAAGCAACAACGCCGAGATCGCCATGAAGAGCGTCAAGAGGGTTGAGATAAAGAGCCATGAGACCGATCGATGAAAAAGTAGCCGCAATTTTCCGCGCAACAATTCCGCTTTTGCCAACGCCCGTAATGACGAGCTTGGCTTTACTGTCTGCACAACGCTCAAGCAAAAAAAGCGCTGCTTCAACGTCTTCGCTACACAAGCGCGTAGACGCTTCAGCTATCGCCTGAGACTCTTCCTGCAAGCAGCGTGTAAGTGCAGACAAACGACTAAAACCTAGTTGCAACCATTCTTATACACACAAGCCTCTACAAGGCAAAAAAAGACGAATATAGATTGAAATGAAACCAGTTGCACGGCAGTGGCTAACAAAGAGAATGAATATCAAAATAATTAATTATAGATAAATCAACCCAACACTTGATTAAATTGTCGAAAGAAAGAAAAAGGATAAAAGCAATATACAGTTAAGACGAACTATTGATTCTGAAGATATTCAACAATATTCAAAAGTGAAAAAATCGGTGAGCCGTAACTTGGAAGAAAATTGCCACCGGAATAGCCAGGCAAAAAATGTAGATAATCAATGTTTGCGGAACGGGCAGCTGACATATCAGTGAGCATATCACCAACAAAGATTGCATGATTAGCGCTAATCGAAAGCATATTGCAAGCCAAAAACAACGGATCGGGGAAAGGCTTGCCACGGTTTGTTAACTCAGGAGTCACAACAACATCTATGGGGAGGTTAAAAAGTTTCAGGAGATTATAAGTCCGAGTAGAGTCCTTGGAAGTAACTAAAGCAAGCTTAAAATTATGTTTTAGGAGCCAATTAATCACATGACTAGCATAAGGAAATAAAGTACAAAGATAAACAGACTCAGTGGCGTACTTATTATAAACAGTCTTAATCGGCAAAAAAAGAGATTTTGGGATTGAAAGCTGAGAAAGAATATCAAAAAACGGGATACCAATATAACGCTGGTAATCACAGAAGGATTGTTGAATATTAAACTCAGACTGAACGTGAGTCCAGGCAAATTCCATACATGGAAGAGAATCGATCAAGACTCCATCAAAATCGAAAAGCACAGTGTTCTTCACTGAGATACAGATTTTAAATAGTCAAGTACCTTGATAAAGTCTTCTGGAGTGTCAACAGAAATGGTAGACAAATTAAGATCATAAGGAACGATATGGTGACCATGTTCGAGAAGACGAATAAGCTCAATACGCTCAGCAAGTTCGAGTGGTGATTGAGAAAGCGACGAGTATAACTTAAGCATTACAGATGACATTGCATAAAGGCCCAATTGCTTGAAGTAAGGTTTATCAATTTCATGATTAGATTCAGAGCATAGTGGACAACGTGAATAGTAAAGAACCTTATTCAAAAGCGAACTACATACACATTTAACATTATTGGGGTCGAAAGCTTCTCTGGATGCAACAGCAGACAAAGCATTATAGGTAAACTTTTCATCGTAATTAGTCAAGCAAAATTGAATAAATTCACGCAACTTGTCAGCATTGATCAGAGGCTCATCTCCTTGCAAATTGACTGCAAATTCACAACCTAACTCAGCAGCGGACCAAGCGACACGATCTGTGCCAGTGGCGAATTCAGGTGTTAAAATAACATTAACAGAATAAAGCTTACAAACCTGAACAATTTGATTGGAGTCAGTACAAACATAAGACTGGTATCCAGAGTTGGATGCATTTTTAGCTATATATACAATCATTGGTATACCATCTATTGGTGCCAATGGTTTGCCGGGGAAGCGAGTGCTTTCCATGCGGGCAGGTATAAAAATAATAGGGGTAATCATTGGAGACATATCAAGAGTGGAAAACATCATGAATTTGTGACTGATGGCCAGTAATGATGAGCGGGCGCGGGAAAGGGTGATTGCTTAGAATCGTAAGATGAAAAGGATACTCCTGGGGTGGGAACTCAAGTAATTTTGTACCAAGGGGGAGAATAACAAAGCTTCTCCAAAACGTATAGCCATATAGATCAGTAGATTTAACGATATAAAACAAACGAGACTTGGTTGGGTTGGAAAATATTAAAGTATAAAAAAGGTTAGATCGAAAAACAAATTGAGGGCGATATATTCGTGGTACAAATGATGCGCGGAGTAAACGAGGAAACTTATAATCACCTGAGAAAACAATAGCGTCTTGGTTGCCATGGACAAAATGTATAAATTCTGAGTCATGATCTGTAAAACCGATATAAGATCGATCAGCAAAAGCAGAAAGACTATGCGAAAAATGAGAATCAAAAATATGAAAAACCGAAAAAGATCCGTAGCTATTGGGAGGCAAAAACGGCGTGAGATTTATTAGAGTAAATAAAGAATTGCTATCAAGTGCATGATAACAATACCGCAAAAAATTTCCGTCATGATCGTAAATAGATAGAACTATAGCCTCAGAAAATCTTGCTTTTGGCTGAATAAAAAAAGAATAATTAATTGCATATAGAGTTGTTGCGGAAAATCTATTATTTACAAATGGAAAGAAATCAGAATACTGCGAAAAAGTAATAAACTTTTTTGGGATAATAGGCGAAAGCTTGAGTGAAAGGTTCTCAAACCTGAGTTTTGATAAGGATTTAAGAGGATTCATACTCAATTGTAAATATAGTTACTCCAATTAAGGGCTGTAACTCTAGATATATTAATTCTATTATCGAGTCCAATAGTAAATGAAGCCGCGGGATGAGTGTGCTCCATTGAAAGATTAGTTCCATCAGTACTTAAAAATATAGGAACACCTGTAATTTTTGGGCAATGAAAAATGAGCGAAGTATATTCAGAAAGAGTGTCATCTAAAAAAATAGGATTGCAAGAATTTGTCGAAACAGGAAAAGAAGCTAGTAATTGCTTAGGATGAGTTGGATCATATACATTAAGCTCAGAGTCATAAGCAACAGGCGAATCAGTCAGGTTAACAAGATAGAAATAGTTATCGGACCCAGAACCTTGAATAAAAGGAGTGAAAGATAATAATGGCCTATTAGGCTTAAAAATAGGACATTCACCTTGGAATGATGTAGATGATTGACCTTTAGAAATAGATATAGTTGACCTCCAAGCTGGTAGCGATGAAGGAGTGGGGATTTCGTTTAAAGAATCTAGTCTTTCATTCAAAGAATCAGTAGTCAACAATATAAAAGGAGAGATATCTGAAGAAGGTAAATACTCAAAAATATCACGATAGTCGAGGGAAAGAGAATTGCTAGGTCTTAAAGTTTCAAGAAAAACACAGTTCCAAACATTAAGGTATGAAAAAACTAGGTAGATAAAACGTCTAGAAGGCCAACCAAAGGATAGGGGAAAAGGATGAAAATTATGTATAGTAACGTATGAATGATAGCCGAAGGAGGGTGGTTTTAATAAAGGGTATAGAACAGTCATGCTTTATTGAAAATATGATTATAAGTAGTAATAGAAGGAAGCGGATTTTGAATGTAATGAGAAAATTTAGGATCTAAATTGAAACCAGCATCTACAATGGTGTTAAAAATATAGCTATAGTCAGGACGAGTAAGATCAAGCTCGACTAAAATACCTTTAAGAGAGTTACTTGATAACAACCGTTCAGCACCTTGGATAACAAAATCTTCATTACCGTCAACATCAATCTTAAGAAAGATGGTGCGATTTGCATACTGGTTTAAGAGAGAATTGAGCGATATAGAAATAGAACCTTGTGGGATAGTGACTCCAAGTTGGTTACCATATTGATCAAGCTGTCTATGAAAAGAGTTATGGGCTGAACCAAAATCGGCATCAGTCAGATGCAGAGTTGAAAGTTTAGACTCGCTATGGATACAAACAGGAAATGCAAGAATTTTATCTTGGAAATTGTTGAGAATTATATTCGAATTAAGTAATGAATAATTATGGGATTGGGGTTCAAATGCTAAAACAGTATGTCCTTTTGATGCTGCGTAAAGAGAATAAAGACCAATATTAGCGCCTACATCAATTAACAAAGAATTCTGGGGAAAATGATTAATCCAATCCAAAGTTTCAGGTTCTTTAGTCCAAAAAGTCTTATACCGATATCGAATAATAGGACCAAAATCAAGAATAGAGAATAAAATTTTATTAGAATTATTTCGTATTAAAAGTGGTCTAAAAAGAATTTTATCGAGCACTTGGGGAGGAAGTAACAATCGTAAAACGAAAGCAATATAATTAGTAAGGGTATTAACTAGTTGCCTGAGCAAAGCTTTAAGAAAGGAAATCATTAGATTCAATTGTTTATGAGTAGTGAATTAAGGCGCTGTAAACCAGGCATATGCTCCAAAGCAGAAAAGTAAAAAGATTTAAAAAGAGGTAATCCTTCCAAGCCCGGTAAGTTACTTATATCAAACATAGCATCTGAAAGAGATGAAATGGAAATTTGGCTTTTCTTATAATTAGACGATGGTGAAAATCCCTCCTTTGGAATAACACATAACATTTGGTGTACCCGCTCGGGTAGGAGATACTTAAAAAATTCTTGCTTAGCATTAATCAAGGTATTAGTAAGACAACTACAAACAAATTGGGGGGAAAGATAAGGGGTCCTAGCCTCGACACTATTATGCATTGATGACGTGTCAACTTTGGCCAATATAAGAGGGAGATTATATTTAAGAAGAATCAATTTTAACGCGATAGGAAATGGAAAAGACCTTGAATAGTTATCCACGTCAGACATCAAGTTTGACAAAGAAGGTGAATTGCCGGATGAGGAAAAAATTTCTAATTCATCAATAATATCAGAAACAATGAAATCAGAATACCTATAAAGGCTATGACCCTTGATAAGATAACTCAACAATTTAAATTTAACATCACATGGAGTAGTTGACTCGAAAAAGCGAGAAGGAAAATCATAGCCTAATAGTAGTTCATCTGGACCATCACCGCCAATAGCGACTTTGTGTGACCTAGAAATAGATTCAAACAGGTAATGCGAGTAAGGAATTGAATGATCAAATATATCGTGATAATCATCTAAATACTGTGAGCGAATAGCCTCATCATTGTTTTCAAATTCAAAGGATGTGAAGTTTTCGCCTAAAGAAGACATTATTTTAGGCAAGGCTTTTGACGACAAACGGCCTGGAAGCTCAAGAGAAAATAATTGAGAGTTTGATATATCTATATGCTGCTGCTGCAAAATGAAAGGGATGGAAGTACTATCCCACCCTCCTGAAACGATTAAAGATTTTGAGACTTCTCCGTGATGAAAAACAGATGAACAATCAAGCCTGAGCATATCTGCAAGCTCAGATAAAGAAGCTGAACCTGTTGTATTAATTTTTTGACCAACCATTTGAGAGGGATCAAAATATTTAATAACCTTATGGGATAAATAATTAACTGTCAGGGAAGAACCAGCAGGCAACTGATCAATTTCTAAATATGGAGAGTTAGGGAATGAAAGCCAAGGAAAAATGGATCTAGCAAACCAATAATCACTAGAAGGTGTTAGAGTTAAATTAAGCTGCGAAATCAATAACAGGATGTCATTCAAATGACTAGAGAACAGTAGAATGTCATCCTTGTGATAATAATAAAGAGGTTTTTGACCAAAATGATCTCGTACTAAAGTCAAGGATTTGCTTAAATTATCATAAATATATCCAGCGAACATACCATGTAGATTGACAAAGCCGGGTAGGCCCTGTTTGCTATATATTTCAGCTAAAATTTGGCTATCACATTCAATATTCTCTATAGAAAGATTGAGCTCAGAAATTTTGTCCCTGACAGAATAAATTTCGCCATTCATCAAAGTGCTATCCCTGCCGCAAGAAGATTTGTAGGGTGCAACAAGCTTGTTATCATTAAATATAGTGAGTCGACAAAAATTCACAGCAAGAAATTCATTACTAAAAACTAGTTGCTCGTCAGGACCTCTATAAAAAAGACTTGAATTATTCTGGTAGTGATCAGACCGAAAATAACCGGAAATATTATTAATTATTTGAGAAGAAATTGAAGATGATGCTGGGATATAAATACCACTTAGGCCGCACATGGCTCTAGAGTAAACTAAATCAGTTTAACACGCATGAGAAATGGTCGGTTCTTTCCTTGTAATACTAGAATTAACAAGAATATCTCAGAGCAATATCGGGATAAAAGTAAAAAAGAAATTGATCAAAAAGTATTTTGGAGGAATATTTAGAAGATTAGACTCAAATAATGTAAACATTGAGAACATAAGAATAAACTTATACAAGGGATTTGAATCATTAATGAAAGATCAGATAGAGACAATGGACACTCGGGGGATTAGCGCGGAGGAAATTGAAACGTCATTCATGAACTTAATGATGAAAAGATACTGCATAGATAGCGTATTTAATTTGGGTCTAATATCAATACTTGAAGACTCATGGGTTGGAATCCAACCATCTCCTAAAGAAGTAATTAATAAATACTTGAAAACATTAAAGAAAAGGACTGGACGTAAACATATCATTTTTATTAGCAGCTTGATATTTAATTTAAATGAGCGTGCACTGATGTCATCAATTATTATTGAAATGGCAAAAAATATCAAACGGTGTATTTTACCCGAAAAACAAAAAACAACAATAAAATCAAATATAATGATTCCAGACTTAAATAGGGTCCATTTTAATAGGTATGAAGCCGGGTCACTAATATCGGAGGCCACTAAATATTATAACTGCAAGCTCGAGACAGAAATATACTACTTGGGGATTTCTAGCTCAGAAGAAAATAATATAACTGGGATAAAAGAGCCTTATAGTATTAACTTTGGGGGGAAGAAGCGAGCACAAGTAATACGTTTAACTTTGGAGTATGTACGCAAATATATAAAAAATATGATAAGGGGCTCACATATGGAAGTTGCACTCCTTAAGGATATGTATATTTACGAACTAAGCCTCATAAATCCATTAAATCTAGAAAAAATACTAATTACTCAGTCAAGCCAATGGTGCCATGAATTATGGCCATTAGCCTACAATCACAAAAGACTGTTAATTTGTTATAGTGCAAGCTTTTGGGGATTTAAAACACCAGAGTTAGGCTATTTAGATCAACGTTGTTATTTACGACATCAAAAATGGGATGAAATACTGCACTGGAACAAAGTACTAGCTGATTATGAAAAAAATATAATAAAAAAAGAAGTAAATATACATGAGATTGGGCCAATAACTCCTCAGGGAAGGGTAAATTGTCAATCCAAAGAATTGATTACTCGGAAGAATAAGTATATATTAGTATTCGACTGTCTACCATATACAAAATTTGGAAGAATATGTTCAAATCTAGGCGAAAGATATCGGACCAATAGTGTATGTATTAATTTTATCGATGATATTATCAAGGAGGCAACATATTCTGATCTTGATGTAGTTATCAAGCCTAAAAGAGACATCGAAGCTGAAGTTCCTTACTATTCAACTAACGCTTATTTTGAAATGCTAAAAAAAAGCAATAATCTTGACAACGTTCAGGTGGCAAATAGAGATGTAAATATTCATAGTCTGATTAAAGACTGCTTGTTAGTAATATCAGCACCGTTTACTTCGCCCACACTATATGCTTCGCTCGTATATTCTAAGCCTGCTTTTTATTATGATCCAACTGGTAAATTATATAAGGATGACCGTGGAGCAATGAACCTAGAGGTCATAAGTGGGCATACCGAATTGAAAGATCTGCTTAGTTCTTGTCGAAAGTAAACTGATTGAAAAAATGAGTATACCACGTTATATGATCAATAAAAGTATTGACATCTTCAGAGGGAAAGTTACCTACAATATTTGATAATGTATTTTCTCTGCTTTTGATTAAAAAGGAAGGCTCACCTCCATGAAGACGATAATTTATACTATCCACTGCAGAATATAGATATTTATAGCGATCACAATTCTGAAGAGACAGTGTTCTACGTAACTGATAGGAAATTGGTTGCCTTCTAAGAAATCGCGTCAACGCATCAATACATACCTTTGAATTACATAAGAATGATTCAAATGGAAGTAATAAAAAATCGGATGAGTTGGGAACTAATGAATTCCGAAGAGAACTAAATAGTTTATTGTATTGCTTCAAAGGGGAAGTATCCGGAGTATTTAGATCATCCAAGTAATCATACACGAGATGACTATTGTCTAAACGAAGTGAATAACCTCGAATACCATGGCGGTTATTATTCACCGCATTTATCCAAGATTCTATAGTGTCAAGAGGATGTCGGACGAATTCAATAAATTTGAGACGAGAATCAAACGTAGTTCTTAATAAAGAAATATTATAAATGCAGGCATGAGTTTTAATCAATGGAGCTATATTTGACTCGTTAATTATATTAATATCCTCATCAGTACCCTTTGGGCCTAAGAAAAGCCTTAAGAAATACCGTAGTCGAAAAGGATTAGATAGGGGACCGGAAATATCACTTAACTTCATATTGACATTCCGTCCGATAAACATATTGTGGTGATTAAAGGCAACTAATTGTTGGATTAGTTGCTGAGCTAAACTGGGGTCGCAAATTGCAAGATAATTTGCTGCTAAAAGATGCTCTATGGTGTACAAACCCATTGTCTGCCTTTCAACATTTTGAAAAGATGAGATTATTGGACCTAATAGTGACTTACCTGACCCTGGAATCGCATCAATAAATATAACATCATGAAAGTAACCTGCAAAAGAAGTGGGCTTTGGCTTAATCCTGCTCATTTAAATATCCTTCATGATCAAGGAAGATAATCAAGTATAGCACTAAATTGAGGTGATAGTGATCGTTTACTGATTAAAAACACTTCAATGGCAGGAATTGCCCCTTAAAATCTATTATAGTTAATAATACCGCCAAGGGAAAGACGAACCTGAGCTAAATCGAGGCAAAACTTAGTGGTTTAGCATACATTTGAGTCTAAATAAATATAAAAAAATTTGCACATAATTGAGAAGGGGGGGAGCAAATTATCGAATAATCTGCCTTTAGTCAAACAACATATGTTAGATTTTTCTAGAGTAAATAGAAACCAAATGTCAAATACAGATAAGCAATCACTAACCGCCATTTAGGAGGATCAACTTACATCAAATCGGTTTACACAAAAAATTTAGTCGAGAGAATTGTCCGAAAGCATCGAAAATAAATTTTTCTCCTTAAAGATGGTTTAGATGATCGCGAAAAGAGGCTCAACGGATTGCTAGACCGACGTCAAATAGTCCTAATTTAATAACACCGTCAATTACACTAAGGATCATAATTTCAATTAGTATTGAAAAAGTAATTTCTAAGTCTAGAAGTATGATAGAACAGATGACAGATATCTTCAAGATCCCACATAGATTCAGGATTTAAAACATTAATTGCAGGATTTTATGTTTATAGTTCAGACGAGGGGATATGTAAAGGAAATAGTTGTTTAGAAGCCGTGCTCTCCCGCAATAGCACCAGTATCGGCATTATAAGCAACCCAGAAACACTCTATAGTAGGAATTTCGGTATTGAATCGCCATGAAACAATGGATTTTTGAATTGATGAGGACGAGATATTAAAGTGATCGGAAAGGTGTATAGCGGTAATTTCATCACGTAGAATATTAATTCTAAATTCAGATGATTCCATTTCGTTGAATATATCTATGGATAATTGTGCTTCGCATACTTTAGATTTATTATCAGGAAGCTCAATCCAACGAATAAAGAGTAATGTTTCAAATTGATTAGATAAAATAGCATGACCCCAGTGAGAATGTTTAGGCGGATAATCTATACATTTAAAGCCAGTTGCAATGTCAGTAGGATGTAAACTATTAGGGAGAGAATAATTAAGCGAGCAATTTAATCTACTTGGAGCCCTTCCGTATGTCCTAACGATAGAATTGACACCAGCAGACTCAAAAATTTGAATTGAAGCATCCTTTGAACCTGTCAAAAATGTGAATTCGGAAATAGTTTTTGTCAGTTGAAGTTCTTGTTTAGCACGAACGATCAAAGGCTCATTTGTCGGATAAGAGCGTATCTGTAGATCAAGAGGTGATACACAACATATTGGGAAAAACATCGAAATTTCATCAGTACTATTCGTTTCTTGAAAATCATCAGAAATATTTTCATCATAGCTCTTAAATGAGTGCGTTATGAAAGGGAAACCGCTTTCTTTATGGATATTCCCACATATTAATCTAGGAAATATACCACACGACAAAGTATGGATACGTAAATAAAATGATGAATCACTATCTATATGAATATTATTAGCTTCAAGTAAATCATTTAACTTGATTACAGAAGATGCATAAGGGAGGGATGGTGGTTTGTATACCATACTATGAAGAACAGTATTGTCGTATCCTGAACATAATTCAACTCTACATGTACTAAGATTCAACTCGTTATATTGAATAGGTTCATTGCCATTGAAGATATGAAAAAATGGGGTAAATTTACTATCTAATTGACAGTAAAAGTTACTTTCAACAGATGTAGTCCGAGCTACTTCTTCATTTTTATTTAGGATTCTTCCCCCAGAGTGCACACATGAAACTAATTTATTGTCCACTGATGAGACAAACATCATAATAGCAGGGAATGGAAACTTTATATTTTCATCTGTCATGATCTCAAATTCAATCATTCCACCATCACATAGATATGAAGGAATTGGGTGACAATTATGATTCGAGATCTGTTCAATAACCTCTCGATAAACCACCAGACCATCACAATTCCTGACTGTAATAACAACCATTTTTTTTTCTATATTTGATTTCCAAATCCAATAATCTTGAAATACTATCGACTGAATAGATTGAGCAAAATATGGAAAGACGGTTGAGGCTCTATGGTTGGTCCAGTATTTCCGTTGATTGAATGAAGTTTTTAATGAAGTCATGATCTTTAATATTTGAAGCTGAAAAGTGATACAACAAACTCAAGTGATCAGAGAGTAAGCTATTGTCACTAATAATTTTTTTTATTTTAGCATTGTCGAGACTCATGTCTCGAGGTCGTGTAGTTAAATCACTACGATCATTTATCGAAATTGGCTGGATCAAGTTTGGATTCAGTGAGAACTTGTGGGCCAATTTTACACCAAACTGATATTTGCTCAGCCGTTCAGGCCCGACTACATTAAAGATACCAGTCAAATTAAATGTCAATAGTTGATGGATATAACGCACAAGATATAGGACATGGATTGGCGTATAGTAAATATCTTCAAACAAGTCAATATATTCGTGATTGTACAAGCTGGCAGCAATCCAATCACTGAAAGAGCGTCGATAAGCTGTTCCTATATCAAAGAAATTCGTTCTAATTATTAAATAATTATTGGATATATCTTGTATCCCTATCTCTGCTTCAAGCTTCGTAGTCCCATATACGTTTAATGGATTTGGCTTTGAATCTTCAGTGTAAAAAGAAGAGAGACCGTCAAAAATGTGATCAGTAGAAATATGTATTAATTTGATGCCGAGTAAATCACACGCTTTTGCAATATTGACAGCTAAAGATGTATTTACATGGAAAGCGTGCTCATGATTTATTTCGCAGTACTCTACGTTAGTCAATGCCGCAGTGTTTACTACATAATCAGGTTTAATCTCTTTGAAAGAAGCTATAATTGAATCGAAAGAATGTAGATCTAATTTTAAACATGTTATGCCTGGTAAAGCAATATATCGCTCATGAAGAGCAAGGCAAACATTAAAATGCCTATAAATATATCTAGACCAACAAACAGATAATAATCCGGAGCCGCCCGTAAACAAAATAGTATCCTTCATTTGGTAAGCTATTTGATACCTTGCAAATATTGTTTAATCCAAGTTTGAAGGTCTCCTATGGACATCCACTCGTTGTTATTATCAGATCTGTAACTGAAATCATCATGGACTGGAACTCCATTCTTGATGCGAAGAGGATCTTTATAAAAATCGTGAATCATCGGTAATATCTTGAAGTGATGCTGATATTCATAAGTATATGGTGCATCCTCTTCTCCTATCATTTGTTCGTGTATCTTTTCACCAGGGCGAATCCCAATAATTTCAATCTTTGCTTGATCTGAAACTGCTTTAGCGATATCCAAAATACGCATTGAGGGAATTTTTTTTACATATATTTCACCCCCTTCCATGTCACTAAAGCTATGCCATACAAGATCAACTGCTTCTTCCAAACTAATCATAAAACGTGTCATACGACGATCTGTGATTGTGAGAGTGCCTTTAAGTGCTTGATCAATAAAAAAAGGAATTACAGATCCTCTTGAACCCATCACATTGCCATACCTAACGACAGAAAAAGTTGTTCGCTTGGAATCTCTTGAATTGTTTGCAGCAACAAAAAGCTTATCTGAAGCAAGTTTGGTAGCGCCATATAGATTAATAGGATTTGATGCTTTATCTGTGGATAGTGCGACTACTTTTTTAACTCTTGCATGAAGTGCGGCTTGAATAACATTCATTGCTCCATTGATATTTGTTTTTATACATTCAAAAGGATTGTATTCAGCGGTAGGAACAATTTTAGTTGCGGCTGCATGTACGACATAGTCTATATCTGACATCGCAGATTTTAACCGATCAGAATCTCGCACATCACCAATAATAAATTCAACTTGTGGATATTCTCTATATGATTGTGCCATCTCCCACTGTTTCATCTCATCTCTTGAGTAAATAACAACCCTAGAAAGCTGATGTCTTCGCAAAGTCATAGGAATAAAAGTCTTCCCAAAGGAACCAGTGCCACCGGTTACGAGAATTGAAGAACCATTCATAAATCAGTTGACTTAAGAGCCAGGAAGACACTGAGGGCTGTAATCAAAGCGGATATTTTTATTTGTATAATTTCCAAAATCAATGATGACTAGGAAATATATAAAAAGAAAATGGAAGGAAGATTCATGTGATTTTTTCAAAACAAGCAAACAAACCAAAGGACATAACAGCGTGATGACTGAATCAATGGCATAAAGAACCTAATGAAAGTACAAGTCACGTTTGCATAGTTTTATTATAGATGGCGCTAGCCTCAATAGCTCCGATTGATCACTCAAACTGCCTTAGAATCTGAAAGGCTTCAGCAGCCTTAGTTCCTCTTTGGACACCCCTTAGAATGGCTTGAGCTTCCACAGATTTTAGGCTTCGCGGGAATGGATGTTCTCCTAACTCAGACTTATAAATCGAGAGAAGTTGTAATTTTTTATCAAGATAATCCGTAATATCAATCAATAAATTTGGAGTAAAATAATTTTTATCTAAACTGAAATCAGTTTCGGATAGAGTTTCATAAGTCAAAACACGTTTTACGGAAGGATACCGAAACCACTTTGTACACGCACAAGCTGAATCAAAAGCAACACGATGATCACTGTGTATGTCGCCAGGGTGGGGTAAAAGAACTTCCTCAGGTTCAAAACTTTCAAAGACTTTAGATATTTCTCCAACCAAAACACTCATTGGAAATTTATCAAGTTCTGCTGTAGGAAAATTCAATTCATAAAAATTATGAGGTGCAATCTGAAGGCCTTGTCGAACAAGTTCAATTTCACGTGCGCGCCGATCAATTCGCTGAGTACTCCAACCGCGTTCCTCCGTGATAGCGGTCATCAACAGCCATCCGACAGTGCACCCCTCGCTAACCCTACGTAAAAGTGTACCTCCAACGCCTAGAAGCTCATCATCTGGATGCGGCGCCACTATCAGAGTTTTCATAAGTATAAACCTGGCCTGACTCTAATAGCTGGAGCATAATCGAGCAATCTAATTGCATCAATGCCTGCTTTCACAAGAAGAAAATTATCCTCAACTTCCAGAACCTTACCTGGCTCTAAATTGCACGGAACGTCTGACTCAATCTCGGTATGCCAAACCTTGATACACTCTTTTTCATAAACAAAATGAGCGCCGACATAAGGACGTGCGAGACCCCTCACTAAATTATGAATGCTACTTGCTGCCATACGCCAATCAATACATCCATCGGCCGGACCTCGTTTTCGCCAACTGTTGGCAAGCTTATTATTTTGAGGTATGTACCGGAGACTCCCGTCAGCAAGATGTGGGACGAAATAACGTAGCTGCTCCAAGGCAACATTAGAAATTCTTTGATAGAGAGAACCCGCATTATCTGATGGGAGAATATCAATAGTAACTTGAGAAATAATATCACCGGAATCAGCGTTATTATCCATTTTAAAAAATGTTGAAGCCGTTTGATCTAATCCGAGTACCAAGGCCCAAATAATTGGGTGTCGACCACGATTTGCTGGCAAACCAGCAGGGTGAAAACCAATGACTCCAAGCGGTGGTAATGACAGTAATGGCTCACAAATTAATCGTGACCAACCAAAGCAGAAAATAACATCAGGTGATTGTCTTTTAATCCAATCGATACTTTCCTGACTGTTGAGGTCTGCATGCAAGCAAACAGGAATTCCATAATCTTGCGCTAGCGGAGTCAAATCCTCGTGGTCAGCATTGAAATTGGAATTGCTCAGTGTACATATACCAACAACATTGGCGCCCATGGTAATCAACTCGCGCAAAGCGCAAGCAGAAAACTTAACAGCCCCAATGAAAACTATTTTCATTACCTGTGAAGATCAAAAAAACACTTTTTAAGAAGATTGTCATAAGATCGCTGCTCAAGCGTTTTAACAATTGCTGTACTTGCCCCACCGTTACCATAAGGGCTTTTAACATCCGACAATTTAGCTAAGAATGATGGTGAGAATAAGCGATCAAAAGATTCAGTAATCGAAGCATGATCAGCAGAGCAATCAATGACGCTTGCTGCGCGCAGACGACCTCGCTGACGATCACCAACATTTATTGTACCCTTCTTAAAACTTGGAGCTTCGGCAAGACCACTCGAAGAATTACCGATGACTCCATCTACGTGCTTCATACATGAGAGATATCGCAACTGGCCTAACGATGTGTAAGCGCGAGCCTTGGAATGAGATTGACAAAAAGCAGTAATTAGCTGAGATAAGATTCGTCCATCAGTATCTGCATTTGGCATCGTAAAAATCATGCCAACATCATGCAGCTTTTCTAATGCTATTAATAGCTCCTTCATCTGATGACTACTGCTACTGTGCTCTAAAGTAACAGGGTGAAAGGTAATAAGAAGATTACGATTTGCAAATTTAAAATCAAGTGATTTCTCCAATTCAGAGAGACTCAGGAGCTTGAGGCGAAGAATATTGTCAATTCCCAAACCGCCGACATTGAATACATTCTCAGGAGTTTCTCCAAGCTGAATTACTCTTTGCCGATAAACGTCAGCGGCCACGAAATGTAAATGTGACATTTTAGTAATACTATGGCGAATCGATTCGTCAATTAACCCTTCAGTCGATTCGCCACCATGGAGATGCGCAATTGGGATGCGAGCAATCATGGCTGAAGATGCTGCTGTAAAAATCTCATATCGATCTCCGAGGACCAGCAGAAGATCTGGCCTGAGTTCATTGAAAGCATCAGCGAAGCCAATCATCGCTAAACCCATAGATTTGGTGATACCAACTGGCGTATCGGAGCTGAGTAACATTTCCACCTTGCGATCTATACGAAAACCATCGGCTTCGATGTCCTGCACCGTGAGTCCAAACTCAGGGGATAGGTGCATACCAGTCACGACCAGCTGCAATTGAAGCAACTGAGAATCCTTAATGCCTTGCATCACCCAACGCAACAGGCCATATTCGGCGCGGGTGCCAGTTACCACGCAGACTCGGCGAAGGGAAGTGCTCATTCGATTAGCTCGTCGATAGCAAAATCTCGAATAGCTTGTCTTCCAATCCAATAATCCCACTGCATGGGGGATAAACCAGTTCCAGGACGTTTAGCTGTGAGGTTGGCCTCAGTAAAGACCTCGCCAGCAAGAATCGGACAAGCCGCAACCAGCGACTTTCGCACCACGGGAAGGTTGGCCTGCTCGCTAAGCGTTGGCCGTTTATTGCCATCCCCCAAAGCCAGCTCAATAGTGCGGATGCCGCCCACCATGACAGCGAACTGGTCAGGCTCAAGGCTGGCTTTGTGATCTGGACCAAGCATGGTTCTATCAAGGGTCAGATGCTTTTCAATAACAGTCGCTCCCAACGCCACCGCTGCGATTGGGACAGAAATCCCATCTGTATGGTCGGAATAACCAACCGCAACTCCGAAGCATTGAGCCAACGATTGCATAGCGCGGAGGTTCACCTCTTCAGGAGGAGCAGGATATTCAGTAGTGCAATGCAACACCGTGATCTGACTGAATGATGTGCCCGCCTCTTCCAGAGCCAGAAGCGCAGCTTCTATCTCCCCTAAATTAGACATGCCTGTTGAGAGAATCACGGGCTGCCCGTAGCGACCAATTTCACGCAGGTAAGGAAGGTTGGTAATTTCTCCGGAAGGAATCTTCCAGCGTTTGAGCTTCAGAGATCTCAATAAGTCGATACTTGGTGTGTCAAAAGCAGTAGAAAGAAATTCAATGCCTTGCTGTTGGCAATGAGCTATTAACTCAACGTGATGATCAGGATTGAGCTCCAGCTTTTGCAACATAGACAGCTGGCCTTCCGAATTACCTAAAGCCTCCTGCTGATATGTCGCCTGCTCGGCATGCACGGTAGCCAGCTGACTCGCTCGAAATGTCTGAAACTTAACTACATCGGCTCCTGCTTCGGCAGCAGCATCAATCAACTTCATAGCGAGACTAAGGTCGCCGTTGTGATTAACGCCAGCTTCAGCGATTACAAGAGTTTGTTGCGATGTTCTCATTGTTTCCTAAGAGGCCATCCCATCACACGTTTAGCAGCACCGATCACCGAGAGCGGCGGCAGTTCAAGTCCCTCACGAATTATGGCGCCACTGCCGATGAAACTACCAGAACCCACACGTACTCCTCCGTTGACCAAAACACCCGTGCTGACATGGCAATGATTGCCGATCTGCACATCGTGCTCAATAAGAGCACGACTATTGAGGATGCAGTGATCACCAACAACGGCCCCTGCATTAACGATCACGCCGTGGGCAACTGTGGTTCCAGGGCCTAAATAGGTGTGTCGGCTAACGACCGCATGAGGTGATATCAAAACAGGGAATTCATAGCCGAGTCGTTCAAGCTGGGCAGCAAGTCGTTGCCGGGGAGCAGGATCTGGCAGCTGACCGATCGCAAGGACTGCAGCAGAACAATCCTCAACAAGAAGAGGTAGATCTGCGTCGCTACCGATCACCGGATAGCCCAGAACCGAGCTTCCACACTGTTGAGGCAATCCCACCAAACCGTGAATCCTCCAATGAGCAGCGGACTCAATCAACTCGATCAATGATCGAGCGTGACCACCACTACCAATCAACAGCAGCGGCTTCATGTGAAAAAGCCTTTGATGAGCTGTGGACTACTAGGTAAGTTGAGTAAGCGCTGGGCCTGGATATCTGCTGTAGCCAGCGATCCCGCAGGAGATGCCGCGTACATTGGCATCTGATGGAGCGGCGACCAGACCGGACGCAGCAACAACCCAACAGCATGAGCAGATTCGAGGAGGTGCAACCGCTCGGTTTGAGCGTCCAGTGGATCCTCTGCCGTAAATCGCAAGCTCACCAACCAGTGGTTGCTGCGGCAATCTAATGGTTCCTCCAACAGCTCAACGCCCTCCACATCAGCAAAAGCCTGGACATATCTTTCAGCCAAGGCCCGTTTAGCATCAAGGCGGCGAACTAAATCATCAAGCTGCGCGCAACCCAAGGCAGCATTGAGATTAGGTAAACGATCATTCCATCCCACGGCATCGTGATCAAAAGCCCAGGGATGAGGCTGCTTGGCGGTGGTGGAAAGATGGCGCGCACGCTGCGCCAAAGCAGCATTATTAGTGAGGAGTGCTCCACCACCTCCAGTCGTGATCAACTTGTTGCCGTTAAAACTTAAGGTTCCAACCGACCCAAAAAGGCCACAATGAACATCTCCTCGCCAGCTGGCAAGAGCTTCAGCAGCATCTTCAACCAGGGGGAGACCCCAAGTGTCAGCAACTTTTAAAAGCTCATCGACTTGAGCTGGATGGCCAAAAATATGTACCGGCAGCACTGCTGCAATGCGACGACCGGTTTCCTTATTAACAATGCAGCCTTGACGCCGCTCAGCTACTGAATTCAACCGATCGACCAGGGCGACGGGACACAGGCCTAAAGTCGTGGGCTCAATATCAACAAAGTGTGGCACTGCGCCGAGATGAGACACGGCATTGGCCGTTGCCACAAAGCTAAGGGGAGGCAGCAGCACCTCGTCCCCACGACCAACACCAACCAAATGAAGAGCTAGACGCAAAGCAACAGTGCCATTGCTCACGGCCACCGCATGGTCCGCTCCAGTGATGCTGCAAATCTGCTGCTCAAATCGACTCACCCACTGACCAGCGGTGCTCACCCAGCCGGTATCGAGGCAGTCCTTCACATATGTCCAGGCCTTAGTTCCGCGGAAGTCAGGTTCGTGCAGCACAATTGGCTGATCCTTTGAGCTTGAGAAGCCAACTACCTGTTGAATGGCTTCGAGGACAGTCTCCGCACAGGAGGGAGCATCAATGGTCATGATTCAGACCGCATAACTGTCAGGGCGATATCGCAGTAAGTTGACGGGATCGATGAACCATTCAGCGGTCATTTCAAGACCTCGCCTAAAACCTTTCAAACCGCCATAGGCGGGCTGTAGGCCAGTGAGCTGACGAAGGCGGCTGTTGTCGCCAAACAAACGATTTACCTCGGACCCTTCTGGGCGCAACCGTTGATCATCAGTGACAAGTTCCAACTTTACATTCATCACTTCAGCGATAAGCGCAGCAGTATCCCCAATCGATATCTCAAAATTACTGGCAGAGTTCACCACTTGCCCAAGAGCTTCGTCGCAACCAGCAATAGCCTGGAAAGCTGAGCAAGTATCGGCTACAAAATTGAAGTCTCGGGTAGGAGATAGTGAGCCTAATTTGATTTGTCGTTTACCAGCAGCAATCTGAGTAATAATGGTGGGAATTACAGCTCTTGCACTCTGTCGAGGCCCATAAGTATTAAAGGGTCTTAAAACAGTAACTGGTGTTTCAAAACTACGCCAATAGCTAAGCGCTATTTGATCTGCACCAATTTTACTTGCAGCATATGGAGACTGTCCCACCTCAGGATGCTCCTCAGTAATCGGAACAAACTGGGCGGTACCATAAGTCTCAGATGTCGAAGTATGCACAACTCGACTTACCCCTAAATCACGAGCAGCCTGCACAATATTCAAGGTACCGTTAATATTAGTATCCACATAACTTGCAGGAGCAATATAGCTGTATGGAATAGCGATGAGTGCCGCTAAGTGATAAACTACATCACACTTGCGCATTGCCTCACGAACACATAAGGGATCTCGAATGTCGCCTAGGACAACATCAAGCTGATTCTTCGTAGAGCTTGGAAGCGTATCAAGCCAACCCCAACTACCATTTGAATTATACAAACAAAAAGGCCGTACGTCATGCCCGGCTCTCAACAATGACTCAACAAGGTGGGAACCAATAAAACCATCAGCGCCCGTGACAAGTACTTTATTCACAATTACAAAGACCAACCATCGTCAACAATCAGATTCTGCCCATTTATTGCCTTCGAGGCTGGAGAAAGTAAAAAAACAATAGCATTAGCTATATGATCAGAATCAAGCATACCAATATTAGTACAACTTTGCCTGTAGCGCTCTAAGAAAACCTCAGGCTGATTGTCCATAATGCCACCAGGACTTACACAATTCACACGAATACCCTTGTTAGCATGGTATTTAGAGAGCCATCGAGTGATCGAAATAATTCCCGATTTAATTGCAGCATACTCAACCGGTGATGTCATTTGAGTACCGTCATAATGATCAAATTTTGGTGCCTGCACTCCTTGCACAGATGAAATGTGGACAAGTTCACCGCCACCTTGTTCAAGGAAGTAGCCAAGAACTTTTTGAGAAAATAAAATCGCCCCTCCAAGTTGCATGTGCAAATCTTGATGAAGATTCTCTTCAATCAGCTCTTCGAATTTTGCACCCCAGCCCGCAGACGTTGGATATGCACAGTGAACCGCAGAAGTTATTGCAAGAAAAGATCTTCCCAACCAAGCAAAAAGCTGATTAATTCCGATACTGGAAGTGATATCACAAGGAAATGAATGAACTTCTTGAGAGCTTAACTCCGTCAATTCACTGTTAAGAATCGCAAGCCTTTCTACATCTATATCAACAAGTACCAGATCAGCCCCAGAAGCAAGTGCCATGCGAGCAGTTGCAGAACCTATGCGACCTGCAGCACCTGTAATTAAGACAGTTTTCCCAGAAAGATCCATTTTAGAATTAAATTAAGAAAACAATGGAAACTTAAAGCTTATGCTCCATTAAGATCTTAGCGATAGCAAAGTCTAGAGGCGTATCAATATCCAAGGCTCGTTCGGCTGGAATTTCAATACCTACAACATTGCCATCCCAGATGCTTTTCGCACGAAGGATAAAATCCGTTCTAGCAACATAGGCAACAGTTGTCATATCAAAACATTTAGGAGCATCTTGCCGACGATGAATAGAAGACTCATTGCATACGAGCCCGACAACACCTCTATCATCTTTCGTTACCATATTAAACCAAGGACTTCTGTTAGCAGAAGAGATAGTTACTACAAAATCGACATCTTTTTTCAGCGCATTAATACAATTAAGGACATCCTCGGCATTGCGAAGAGGAGCCGTCGCTGGCAGGCTCAAAAAGACCTCAAAGGGTTGAAAGTGAGTATTAACATGATTTATAGCATGCTGCCATGACAACCACTCTGGAGAATCATCACTAGCAAGCTCTGGGGGTCTTTTGATGACCTCAGCACCGGCGTTACCTGCAATGGCAGCAATTTCATCACAATCCGTTGAGACATAGATTGCACTAATGGACTTAAGCTGCTGTGCAGTGCGAATTCCGTGTACCAAAAGCGGCAACCCGCCAATTGTCAACACATTTTTTCGAGGCAACGCCTTTGAACCACCTCTAGCGAAAACAAATGCGCAGGTACGCGTCATAGAGTTAGGAGCGATGAACTAAAGAATTTAGATACCGGGCTGTATTTACCAATTCTAAAATATCAAGTGCATCAGAAACGGAGCACAGCACCGTTGACTGCCTCGTTACACAACTCAAAAAGTGTTCGGCCTGAATTTGATAGAGCTGATCCAATGAAACAGGTGATTTAAAGTTCTCAGAATGTTTGGCATCATTCGTGATGAGGCATACAGTTCCCTCTAAAATATTCCAGGTTAGCTCACCAGAACAGCCTCTGATAGTAACCATACGACGAGATGGCTTAGAGCAAAAATTTAAACGAAAAGACACCAAAAGGTTAGGTGATGCTCGACCTATCAAAATCGATCGATCCTCTGTATCAATATCCAAAAGACCAGAATTCAGCAACATTGACGTTTCAATCTGTATATCGCCAAAAAACAAGCGCGCCATATCAAGCTCATGGCTAAGTTCGAGCAAAACACCACCTCCTAAAGCTTGTTTAGCAGAAACTGAGTTACGGTAATCAATACCCGGTCTCCAATCCGGCAACCAAGATCCACAATAAAAATCAGCTTCAATGATGTTACCTAAACTTCCTGTTTGCAGAATTTTGTTCGTAAAAGCTGCACAGGGGTCATGGCGAAGTACATAGCCAACTTCTATGGGTACTATTTTTGAAAGGTCAATCAATTCTAGCCAATCACTAGATCTTTCATTCCCCATACCGATGGGTTTTTCAATGAGCAAAGGAACACCCTCCCTAGCCAGCGGTAAGGCTTTATTGAGATGATCACTGGCTGGAGTACAGATAATGGCAGCATGAGGTTTCCACAACAAAGCGTCTGAAAGATCGGTAAAGATTTGATTGGCGACCTCAACTTCTACACAATGCTTACCCAAGCCAGATCGAAGGACTGAAATTTCAAACTCTGGATACATCGCATTTATCACGCGCAGATGTCGCCGACCAATACTTCCTAACCCACAAATTAGGATTCGAGAAGGGTAACTTTCAGACACTAGATTTTCTTACTACCAATTTGCCATGTCTCATGTGCTTCTTGCAGGGTCTCTGGCATTCCGACATCAAGCCAGTACTCATGAATTGGATAGACAGCGACTGAATAGCCAGCCTGCTGAGCACTCCCAAGCAGTGTTGGCATATCCATATATTGATTTGAAGGCAACAACTTGAGTAGTTTTGGATCTATCACATACATCCCTGCATTGACCAAATGCATATAACTGGGTTTTTCAACAAAGCCGGCTAACTCAACACCATTAACCTGAACGACACCAAAAGGAACTTTAACCTCATACTCACGAACACACATCGTGGCTATAACCTTATGATCTTGATGAAAGTTGAGGAGCTGCAAATGATCCAAACGAGAAAGCACATCGCCATTCAAAACCAAAAAAGGAACTTGAATATTATTTGGCAGTAATTGCAACGAACCAGCAGTTCCCAAGGGCTCATTTTCTTGAAGATAACTGATCGAAACCCCCCATTTGTGGCCATCCCCGAAATAGTCAATGATCTGCTCCTTTAAGTAATTAACAGAGAAATAAAAATCTCGGAATCCAATTGAGATGCACTGCTCAAAAAGAATTTGCAGCATTGGTTTATCATCAACCAACAACATCGGTTTTGGGCAGTGTTCGGTATGGGGAAGCAAACGAGTCCCCTTACCACCTGCCATAATCACAACTGAATTTGGCAATTCAGAAGGAGCCAGTAATTCGATTAGAAGAAGTAACTCCTGTACTCGTCCTAAAGAATCAAGAACAGGAATCTGGCGCAGGCCTTTTTTACGCATCATCCGAAGAACTTCATCATGATTCTCACCGCTACCTACAAAATGAAACTTACGTTTCATTAAACAATCTACAGGAGCATCAAGTGTCTCTCCTTTCAACAATCCACGACGAATATCACCATCAGTGAGAGTCCCTAATAACCGCCTCTGATCATCGATGACAAGCGCGATTTGTGCGGGTCCACGATCAATGACACGCATGGCCTCTATGACTGGCGTGTCTGGAGTCAGCTGAAGAGAACCAATTTCAACCATTACAATAAACGCTCCACCAAAAGTGAATTAATCAGAAAGGAATTAATTTAACATCGCATTAAGTAAATGATCCCGATTGCAAGCATCATATCCTTATCTCCACAGAACATCAATTCAGAAAATATCAATAGGGATTTGATGACTAAAGCCTTAGTAGGCCCTGACTGAACTGCTGGCGGAAAAGGGCCACAGTGCTCTGCAAGCCTTCGGCTAGTGGTATTCGCGCATTCCATCCAAGGCAAGCCAGTCGGCTTACGTCGAGTTGCTTTTTAGGAGTTCCATCTGGTTTGCTGCGGTCCCAATAAATCGATCCAGCAAAGCCAACGGCATTCGCAACAGCCTCAGCCAAATCCTTAATTGTCAGATCCACACCCGTTCCAACATTCAGAAATGCCAAGGGATTCCCCTGATCATCCGTTACTGCATTGCTGAAGAGAGCACTCCATTTTTCCAAAGCAAACACGCATGCATCACCAAGATCATCCACATGAAGAAACTCACGCCTCGGTGTTCCCGTCCCCCAGCAGGTAACGCTTGGGGCGTTGCGCTCAGCTGCCTCATGGAAACGACTGATAAGCGCCGGCAGCACATGGCTGTTGGTTGGGTGATAATTATCTCCAGGCCCATAGAGATTTGTAGGCATAAGGCTAATTGCATCAAATCCATGCTGGAGTCGTAGTGCTTCACAAAGCTTGATGCCGGCAATCTTGGCGATCGCGTAACACGCATTCGTTGGCTCCAACGATCCGGTGAGCAGTGCTTCCTCACGGATCGGCTGCTCGGC